>Ga0302157_10000045_pt1 | contig 142614 bp, 123 predicted proteins | sample I_Bog_N3_3_FD_193502 | JGI IMG/M metagenome (GOLD analysis project Ga0302157, IMG submission 193502) | Peat permafrost microbial communities from Stordalen Mire near Abisko, Sweden - I_Bog_N3_3 | ecosystem: Environmental > Terrestrial > Soil > Wetlands > Peat | place: Sweden: Abisko... | reverse complement strand
AATAACTCCAGGCCGGTCAGGTCGGAACACATCGAGGCATGGCTTCCAGCCAGTCACGAGACACGGCCGAACCACTTATGGAAGACGAGAATTGCGAAGATAGTAACCGGCACACGTCGAATTAAGCTGGCTATAGCTGTTCTCCAATTGGTGTAGAGGAAAACCCAACCGCCAAGTGGCATTTTCCCAAGAAAATGCCGCCCAGAGGGAATTCGGCGACACGATAAGTAGTGGAGCATAGCTCTAAGTGCAGTCCGTAGAAGATCGCATGATGTGGATCTTGGTTGGATGGTGAGGTTAACCCATCTGCAATCAACGAATATCCGTGCCCCCAAAAGGGTCATTGCATATAGCTATGGGCTTGTATGATACTAACAAAGTGCAGCCTGCGCGTTCCTCGGATGTGTCGTCTTTGAGATTGAAAGAGAGCCATGTACTTACCGACGATACTGCAGCCGCGGATATCTCTGGTACAACTCTTCGGGATAGGTCACAGGTATCGGTCGAACCGAGGGTTCTAATCGTTGAAGACGACGTTTCTCTGGGTAAGTTTCTAAGTCGCGAGCTTACTCTTAAAAAGTTTTCTGTCGAGATATGTCTCGATGGAGAGACAGCCTGTGACGACTTTCAGAAGTCTCTCTACGACCTCGTAATTCTCGATCTCAACTTACCCAAAATGGATGGAATGGCCGTGCTCAAGCACGTTCGCTTGAGTCAGCCGCGTCTGCCGATTCTGGTGTTGACGGCGAGGAATCGTACGGCGGATCTGGTGTTGGCGCTGGAACAAGGTGCAGACGATTGCCTTATCAAACCCTTCTCGCTGCTCGAGCTTCTGGCGCGCGTCCGGTGTCTGCTCAGGAGAAATTCCGCGTCTTTGACCACTTCGTCGAGGGTTGGCGATTTAACCATCAACCGTGAGGAACACTGGGTACTGCGAGGCGACCGGAGAATCGATCTGACGCTCCGCGAGTTTGCCCTCCTTGAGTACCTGATGAGCAACGTGGGCAAGGCCGTATCGCGTGCGACGCTCATGCAGGAAGTGTGGAATACCCCTTTCGATCCCACTACCAATATCGTCGATGTGTACATGAAGTATCTACGCGACAAAATTGACCTTGCGGGTGAAGTGAAATTGATTCGCACCGTGCGTGGCGTTGGTTACGTCCTGAGCAATGATTAGCAAGAGTGAAGCCCTGGAGTCATTCGCACAAGAGGCTGCGAGACCAGTATTCTGGTCGAACTTGTCGCGGGGAATCCATGCCGCTGCCCAGCCGCTCACCATTCTTCGCGCCAGTTTGGGCAAAGAACAAACGGATCGAATGAGTTTGATCGAACTCCGGGAACTTGCAGCAAGCTCAGCCAGGGAGGTCGAGCGCGTTTGCATTTATTTCAGTTTCCTGCAGCAGTTTGTCATCTCCGAAAGTGTCAAACCCCAGCTATCGCCGATGCCGATTGAGCCTCTGGTGGCTTATGCAACCGACGGAGTCAAGCTCCTGTTTGGCAGAGACGGAATGTTTCTAACATCAATGGTTGAGGATAGTTGCCGGCCCGTCTTGGTTGATCGCGCGAGAACTCTTCAGGCTCTGTCCAGTGTGTTGTTGGTTGCCCATGGGGTCTCTCATGTGCAGGACACGATCGAAGTGATCGCCTCGTCCTCATCTCCGCATGGGGTGAAGATTGTCGTGCGCAATGCGAATTCGGGCATTGAAGCGATCAATGAAGAAGCTCGCCTGAGCATGGCTCTCGCCGAGGCAAATATGCGAAGTCAACAGTCCACGTTGTCCTGGAGCCTGAAGCCATTCGGCGTGCAAATCGAGTTGCATGAGGCGTCTTGATCGCATGCGAGTCTCTATTGCGCTTTGGGATTAGTCGGAACGGATTTAGGGAGAAGCAAGACCGAAGGGAAGATTGATGAGCGCGTCTCATTTTCCGAGATTTCGCGCCGACGAGGGCATCGCAGTCGGCGTGTTGCTGGTGAGCCCCAACAGCAGGCTGCGGCTGGAGTTGCGTGAGAAACTTCGAGGGGCCCGGTGGAGTTTGACCGAAGCCGCGAGCGGCGCCGAAGCGCTTGAATGCCTGCGTGAGAATGTCAGTGAAATCCTGCTGCTTGACCCCATGCTTCCCGACCTTGAGTCACTGGAATTCAGCGCCATGGTTCGCGAGCAGTTTCCGAGTGTCCAAATACTCTCAGTGAACGCGCATACCGGGCAACTTGTTCTGGGCACTTCTTCGCCCACGCCACTTTCGGCCCAACTGACGGAAATGCTTTACAGCGGCGGCAATACGCAGTCCAACTCCTTCACGCCGGTACAACTTCATCGAATGCGGGCAGTGGATAATGGGCGAGCCGGCATTCGCGGCATGATTGGTGACTCGGAGCCCATGCGGCGCGTTTATGAACTGACCCAGATGGTCGCTCGCCGTGATACCACGGTTCTGGTGACTGGGGAAAGCGGAACTGGCAAAGACTTGATTGCGCAGGCGATCCATCTGATGAGCCTGCGACAGAAGCAGCCACTTGTGGTCATCAATTGCGCGGCGATCCCAGAACCCCTGCTCGAAGCCGAACTATTTGGGTATGCGAAGGGCGCGTTCACAGGTGCCGTGCAATCGCGGATTGGCCGCATCCATGCGGCGCACGGGGGGACTCTGTTTCTTGATGAAATTGGCGACATGCCCCTTTCTCTGCAGAGCAAAATGCTTCGCTTTCTCGAGCAAGGCGAAGTTCAGAGGATTGGCGGCAATGACAATCTGAAGGTGGATGTGCGGGTGGTGGCTGCAACCAACGCCAATCTTCAGGAACAAGTCAAGCAGCACTTGTTTCGTGAGGATCTGTACTACCGACTCGCAATCTTTCCGATCAAGCTGCCGCCACTGCGGGAACGGCTTGAAGACGTGGAGAAGCTTGCCGAATCTTTCCTGGCGAAGTTTTCGCCTGGCGTGACCCTGAGCGCTGGGGCGCTCGCCGCTTTGCGGCAGCACAACTGGCCGGGGAACGTCCGCGAATTGCGGAATGTTCTCGAACGATCCAGCATTGTGGCCGGTAGCGAGCGAGAAATCCTGGCCACACACATCCTTCTATAACCGTCCTGCATTTTACGAAAGCCTTTGCGCCCGGACAAATTCTGCAAGGTCGCCACTCCCTGTTGTCCCTGTTGACTTTAGCTCAGCCGTACGTGTTCGCGGCGCCTCCTCGGAGATTGCGCCACCGGCGTTGCACGAGGCAATCCTGCGCCATCAGGCACCGGCTCACAGCCTCAAATCAAGTTGGCCATCATCGTGCATAGTAATAGGCAGATGTTGCCTAGTTCTCATCCCGTGCCAATAAATGTCCCGCTTGCTGAGTGCCAGCAAGGGGATGGCGGTTGCCATCCGCAGGAAGACTCGATGGATGAGTCTGACATGCAGGCAAGAAGTGCTGTGCTTCTGGCCGGCGAGTTTTCAGAATTCATCGCAGCTGCCTCGCGACTTGAGATTTCCTACCGCGAACTGCAACAGGAAGTATCTGAACTAGGCCTTGAGTTGTCGGCACGGAATGCGGCACTGAACACCAGCCTCGCAGAAAACGAGCGTATGCGGCTGGCTCTTCAGCAGATTGTGGACTCCATGCCTTGCGGCGTTCTTGTTCTGGATCGTCACGGGAATATCTCAATGATCAATCCAGAGAGCAATCGACTGCTTGGGCTTGATCAAACTCATTTCGGAGCCGGGACAAAAGCGACACTGCGACAGATATCGGTGATCAGCGGCGTCAATCTTGAGGCATTTTACAAAAGCGCATTGAGTGCCGACACGGAACTGGAATTCTGCATCCGTCAGTCCTCTGGAAAGCGTTGGCTCGAGGTACGGAGCCGCAGGTTCTTCCACCAATCGGCCCAGGGAGACGAATGTGACCAGACGATCTTGATTCTCCGCGATGTAACAGCCCAGAAACGCGCCGAGCAGGAGCGCGAAGCCGGGCGCAAAGCGATGGCTCTGGCGGAGATTACGACAATCCTCGCCCACGAAATTAGAAATCCGTTAGCGAGCCTGGAATTGTTTGCCGAATTGATTGAGAAGGACGAAAACCATGGCGCAGAATGGATTCCCAATCTGCGTGCCGGCATTCGCTCGCTTTCTGGGACGGTGAACAACGTCCTGAGCTTCCATGGCTCCGGCTCGTTGAAGCTCGCTCCTGTTTCACTGCCCGTTCTCATTGCGCGTGCGATCCAGTTTGTTCAGCCGCTTGCGGACCAGGCAGAAGTCTCCTTGGAGTGGTCGGCAGAACACGACCAGATACAGGTGATGGGCAACGAAAGCGGTCTCCAGCAACTGGTTCTGAACTTGGTGTCGAATGCGATTCACCATACGCCGCCAGGCGGTTGCATCACTGTGACGTTGACGCTCGACCAAAGTGCCGCGAACGGTGCCACGGATTGCGAACATGCCATGGTTGAATTTTCCGACACAGGCTGCGGAATCCGATCAGACCAGATCGACCACATTTTCGAACCTGGTTTTAGTGGGAGAGGCGATACGTCCGGACTGGGCCTTGCCGTTTGCGAGCGGATTATGAAGCAGCATGGCGGCATGATTTCCGTCTCCAATATTGTTAACTCAGGAGCTCGATTCAATCTCCTCTTCCCCGTACTCCAGGCGAAACCGGTCACATCATGAACATCCTTGCTCCCACTGACAGAAACTCATCGGTATTGGTCGTTGACGACGAACCCGGTATGCGCACGGCTTTGCGCGCCAACTTCCAGCGCTACGGATGGCACGTTGAAACGGCAACCGGTGTGCGTGACGCAGCGCGAGCTGTGGAGCTTACCAGCTTTGACCTGGTGGTGAGCGACATCCGGATGCGGGATGGGGATGGCTTTGAAGTGATGTGCTCGGTCCTGAAGAACTCGCCCACCACGGCAGTCATTTTGCTGACTGCATTTGGAAGCGTTCCCGAAGCAGTCGAGTCGATGCGCAGCGGAGCATTCGACTACCTCACAAAACCTGTGTCGTTTGAACAGCTCCAGGCCGCGGCAGCCCGGGTGATGAAACGAATGAACGAGAAGACGGTCTCCGATAAATTATCAAACAAGACCGTACATGCAGAAATCGTCAGTACGGGAATCGTCGGCCGCTCACCGTTGCTTTTGCAGGCACTGGAACGCGCACGCGCTGCCGCCAGTACCGACGCCGATGTTCTGATTGAAGCAGAGAGCGGCACCGGCAAGGAACTGCTGGCGAAGTTCATTCATCAGAGCAGCGACCGAAGCCGCAAGCCCTTTATTGCGGTGAACTGCGCAGCCGTGCCGGAGCATCTGCTCGAGAGCGAACTGTTCGGGCATGCAAAGGGTGCTTTCACTGGCGCCTTCGCAGCCAAAGCCGGGAAGTTCGAACTGGCGGACGGCGGTACGCTCTTGTTGGACGAAATCGGTGAAATGCCGCTGAACCTGCAGCCCAAGCTTCTGCGTATTCTGCAGGAACGCGAGTTCGAAAGGCTCGGTGAGACGCGGTCAACTCACGTGAATATCCGCGTGATTGCCACGACCAACGCATCTCTCGGTTTGATGGTGGAGCAAGGCCGCTTCCGTAGTGATTTGTACTATCGGCTGAACGTCATTCCCCTTTCAATCCCCAGTCTTCGGGAACGGTCGGACGACATTCCGGCGCTGGCCAGATACTTCGCGGATCGGTTTGGGGTTGAATCGGACTGCGCGGCGCCGCTGCTTGAAGAGAGCTTTATTGAGAGGCTGCAGGCATACAACTGGCCCGGCAACATACGCGAACTCGCAAACTTCATGCGCCGTGTGCTCTCTCTCCACAAGGGTGTTTCGATTGACGCAGATTGCTTTTACAAGGAGTTCCAACCATTGGGAAAGATGCAGGCGGCGTCACCGGCGATGCCGGCTCCCGGAACGCCCATTTCCGTACTCGAAAAAATGCACCTCGAGAACACGCTTGCCCTGGCGCACGGAAACCGGACCCATGCAGCTGTGATGTTGGGGATCAGTCTGCGCACGATGCGAAACAAGATCAGAGAATACGGACTGCCTCCAAGGAGATTTGCATGACGCCGAATACACCGCTGATTTCAACGCTGGAGAGCTACTTGAGGCTGACCACAAGCCGAGAGCAGGCGATCTCCGCCAACATGGCCAATGTCGATACACCCGGTTACCACACGCGTGACATCGATTTTCAAGGGGAGTTGCACAAGGCTATGAATGGCGTCCTGGGAGAATCCGAGGACAGCCCCGAGGCTCTGCAACTGACTCCTGTGGTTCAGGAGGTTCCGGGCCTGATGGAGCGCCCTGACGGCAACAACGTCAGCCTCGATCGCGAGGGACTGCTGATGTCAGAGACCCAATTGCAATATCAGATCGGTATCCAATTGATAAAGCACCAATTTCACCAAATGCTCAGCGCCATCAGCGGAGGAAGTTAATCATGAATCTCTTCGACTCACTTGCGATCAGCGGTTCAGCGTTGTCAGCCGAACGTCAGCGTTCAGAAGTCATCGCCGCAAACATGGCGAACGCCGAGACCACACACACCGAGGCTGGCGGCCCCTACCGTCGCCGGGAGGTTGTCTTCGAGTCACCAGGCGCGTCTTCCTTCCGGCTTGCCCTTGCCAGTACGGGCAATTCCGGTGGCCCGACCCCTGGGAGCGTTCAGATCACCGATGTGGTGGACGATCCGACTCCACCGGTTATGCGCTACGAACCAGGCCATCCGGACGCAAACAAAGATGGATATGTCGCTTACCCGGCGATCAATCCGGTGATGGAAATGGTAGACCTGATGGGCTCTGTGCGTGCCTATCAGCTGAATGCATCGGCAGTGGCTGCGGCGAAGCAGATGATCCAGCAAACGATCGACATTCTCAAGAGTTAAGCGGGAGAGTTAAGAGATGAGCAATCCAGTTGCAGGCCTTGGCGCTATTGGCACCATCAGTGACCTACCCAAATTAATGCCGGTTGCGCCTGCAGGGGCAGACGGCAGTTTCAGTGGCGCACTGACAAACGCGCTTCAACAGGTGAACCAGTTGAGCGGTGGCGCCGAGCAGCAAATAGGCAGCATGCTGAAGGGCGGAAACGCGGACATGAGCACTGTGATGATCGCGGTGGAGAAGGCAGACGTAGCCTTTCAGCTCATGATGCAGGTACGCAATAAGATCGTGAGCGCCTATCAGGACATCGAGAAGATGCAGTTCTAGCTGGGAAACATTCGAAAAATGCAATTGCGGGCGCGCCGATCTGGAAGTGGAGATCCGGAAGCGCAATTCAAAAGAATCAGGGGAACTGGGGACGAATGGCTGTCAAGAATCAAATAGCGGTTGCGAAGCAACCGGCGAGTACTGGCCAGTTGATGGAGCGCGCGAAGCTGTTCTGGGCAGCACTTCGCCCGCAGCAGCGGGTGTACTTTGGCGTGGGTCTCGCGGTTACGGTGGCAGCGGTAATGTTCTTTGTGAAGATGATTGCATCGCCCAATTACAAGCCGCTCACGTCGGGGTTGGAGGCAGCCGATGCTCAGACGATCACGGCAGAATTGGCAGCCAAGAAGATACCGTACATTGTGAGCCCGGATGGCAGCTCCATCAGTGTCCCCGCGGATCAGATTGACGCGGCCCGGCTCGAAGAGGCGTCGCACGATTCAACGCATAGCGGGCGCATTGGCTTTGAGATATTCGACAAGGTGTCATGGGGGCAAACGGAGTTCGATGAGAAGGTGAACTATCAGCGCGCGCTCGAAGGCGAATTGGAACGAACGATTCAAACCATGAGCAGTGTCAAGAGCGCCCGGGTTCACCTCGTGATGGCTACCGACTCAGTCTTCATGGACCGGGAGCGCAGTGCAAAGGCGTCGGTTACACTACGCCTGCGCCGGGGAAGCCTGTCGCGGGAAGATGTTTCGGCGATCTCGCGATTGGTGGCCGGCGCGGTGGACGAACTGAAGCCGACAGACGTTGTGATCGTGGATGCGGATTCGAATCAGTCGCTCGGACAAAGCAATGGATCTACGGATGGCAGCGACGGCATCGAGCAGGAACTGACGCGGCGGCTGATCTCGACGCTTGGGCCCATCGTCGGCGCCGATCGAATCCACGCGAGCGTGAACGTGGAATATGAGACCGGCAGCAGTGAAGAGAGCCAGGATAAATACGATCCTGCAGTCAGTGCAACGCTGACCAGTCAGCACTCCGAGGAAGGCACTGGCTCTGGCTCTGGAGCGTCGACCGGCGGAGTTCCTGGGACCTCAAGCAATATCCCCAGCGCCAAGACCGCCGCCAACAAGCCGGTTACCAAGGACACCGGCCAGTATTCGAAAACGGATAACAACACCTACGGCGTGAATAGAACAACGCGCCATGTAATTGAACCGGCAGGCAGTATTCGCCGCATCACGGCCGCAGTGGTTTTGGACGATGCGATTGAGCGCCAGCAGCAAAGCGGCAAGTGGGTAGAGGTCCGTCATAAGCGGCAGCCCGAGGAGTTGCAACACATCAGCGAACTTGCGCAGGCAGCTATCGGATTCAACAGCACTCGCGGTGACGTGATCAGCGTAGAGAACCTTACCTTTGACCGCACCGAGGCAGAAGACCTTCCGCCTGCGAATTTTGCAGACAAGGCGCGGAAGGGATTGAATGACTACTCGTCCGTCATCCGCTATGCGGGACTGTTTGTCCTCTTCTTCCTTGTTTATCTCCTGATGATTCGCCCGATCCAGAGACGCGTACTGGCGATGCCGAGTCCGCTGCTGGCCGCAATCGTTCCTCCAGTGCATGGGGACGCACAGGTTGCAGCTCTCCCTGAATCCGTGGCAAGCCTCACCCTGCGCAATTTAACTCTGAAGAAGCAGCTCGCCGAGTTTGTCCGTGTTGAGCCGGAGAGCAGCACCACCGCCGTGCGTGCTTGGCTGAGGGAGGAAACACAATGACAGCGCCAGTGGAGAGACCCAAGCTCAGCGGCGTCCGCAAAGCCGCAATTCTGCTGACCGTTCTCGGCGAGGACTCAGCCGCAACGGTGTTTCGCGGTCTCAGCGAGGAGGAAATGCGTCGTCTTGCCGATGAAGTCGCCGGCCTGGGCGCCATTCCCGCGGAACTGTCGCTGCAGGTAATTGAAGAGTACCAGCGCATGACGCAGGCACAGGACTACCTTATCCAGGGAGGATATGATCTGGCCCGGCGCCTTCTCATCAAGGCCTTTGGAGAGGTTGAGGCAGATGGCGTATTGCAACAACTGAGCAAGGCGCGCAATCTGAAGCCCATGGAATCGTTGCAGCGAGCCGATCCTCAGAAGCTCGCAAGATTTCTGGAAGGCGAGCATCCCCAGACAATCGCACTGATCCTTGGTCAACTCGGCGACCGTCAGGCGTCCGCTTTGCTGATGAGCCTTCCAAACGATACTCGTGCCGAGGCGGTTAAGAGATTGGCAAGCCTGCGGCGCTTCTCGCCGGAGTTGGCGGAGAAAGTCTCGGCCGTACTGTGCCAGCGGCTAACCGCCGTTGGAGAACAGGGCCGGCGGGCGTATTCCGGATTTCAGAGCGCGGCGGACATCATGAACAGCATCGATACGACTGTAGCGCAGGAGATTCTTGAAGACATTGAAAGCGTGGAACCGACGCTGGCCGTCAGCATCCGCGATCTGATGTTTACCTTTGAAGATTTGCTTCAGGTTGGCGAAGTGCATATTCGTGAGCTGAGTGCAGCGGTTGACAAACGAGTGCTTGCGACAGCTCTGAAGGGGACCAACGAGGAATTGAGGGATCACTTCTTCAAAACCATGTCGTCGCGGGCTGTTGAAATGCTCAAAGAGGACGTGGAATTACTCGGACCTGTTCGCAGCAGGGATGTAATCAAAGCGCAGACTGAGATTGTTGCGATTGCTCGACAGCTTGAGTCCGAGGGCAGGATTGTATTGAAGGGCGAGGCCAATGAAGAATATCTTGTGTAGCGGCGGAGAAGGCGTACTCTCAATTCCAGCCACGGCATTCCTGTACGAGGATATGCGTGCTTCCGTTCACTCGAGTGTGAGGGAAGCGAGACGAGATGAGCCCAGCGGAGAGCTGGCACGTGAGCGGCAGGCGCCACCGGGCCGGTCAGCGCAGGAGATCGATGAGCTTGTGCGGCTTGCCCGCGCGGAGGCGGTGGCCGATACCGAGAAAAGGCTTGCAAAGGACTACGAAGCAAGATCGGCTGGGGAGGCGGCGAAGATCCGGCAGGCGCTGGAACTCTTCCTGGTGGAGCGGAAGGACTATTTTTCTCGAGTTGAGTCTGAAGTAGTTCATCTCGCCCTGGCCATCTCCGCGAAGATTCTGTATCGCGAGGCGCAGGTTGACCCACTGTTGGTTGCGGCTCTTGTAAGGGTCGCCGTCGACAAGCTGCATGACGGTTCGACGGTGTCTGTGCGGGTTTCGCCGGCGCAGGCCGAAAAGTGGACCGAGTACATGGCCAACCCTCTGAACGGCTCGTCGATTGCAATTATCGAGGATAGTAATCTTGGCCCCGAGGATTGCATACTCGAAACCGATCTGGGGTCGGCAAACTTCAGCATCGATGCACAGTTGAAAGAGGTTGAGCAGGGATTCTTCGATTTACTCGCGCAGCGACCGGCGGTCAAGTGAATACTCAACGAACTCTTGCTCCTTACTTCGACCGCCTGGGAAGAGGATCGACCCTTCGCTGGCGCGGGCGAGTGCTGCAGGTAGTTGGCAATCTAATCGAATCCGAGGGTCCGTTTTGTTCCGTCGGAGAGTCGTGCGAGATTACCAGTGCGAGCGGCAAGAAATATTCCGGCGAAGTGGTTGGGTTTCGAGGATCTACCATGCTTTCGATGGCTGTCGAGAATCCGCAGGGCATTCGATTTGGGGATCGGATCGTCGCGTGGGGGACTCGGCCATCGATTCGAGTTGGCAGCGATCTGATGGGACGAGTGATCGACGCCACGGGCGTACCGCTCGATTCCAAGGGCGAGTATCGAGGTGAACGGGCAGTGTGGGTGGATGGGTCCGCGCCATTGCCGCTTGACCGCGTGCCTATCCGCGAGCCGCTTGGTTGCGGCATTCGCGCTCTCGACGCATTTGTCACCTGCGGACGCGGCCAGCGCATTGGTATCTTTGGCGGCAGCGGCGTAGGAAAGAGCACGTTGTTGGGCATGATGACCCGCGGAACCAGTGCCGACATGACGGTGCTGGCACTGGTGGGCGAACGAGGTCGCGAGGTCGGAGAATTTCTCGAAGTCATTGGCGACGAGGGCCGAAAGCGAAGCGTAGTTGTTGTGTCTACCTCCGATCAATCTCCACTGTTGCGACTTCGTTGCGCTTTGTCGGCAACGGCCATCGCGGAGTATTTCGCCAGCACAGGGAAGAATGTGCTCCTGGTCGTCGACTCCCTGACTAGATTTGCAATGGCGCAGCGCGAAATCGGCTTGTCAGCCGGCGAGCCGCCGACGGCCAAGGGCTATACGCCCTCGGTGCTCAATATGCTGGCTCGTCTGGTGGAGCGGGCAGGTTGCTTCAAAAGCGGCAGCATCACCGCCTTCTATACGGTTCTGATGGAAGGTGACGACCAGCAGGATCCGGTTGCCGATACTGTACGATCACTGCTTGATGGGCATGTGATCCTCGACAGGAACCTGGCGATGAGGAACCACTATCCACCAATCTCAGTGATCGAGAGCCTTAGTCGGCTGATGCCGAATGTTACTTCAGAATTGCACATGCAGAAGGCCAAGCAGCTTCGTCTTCTGATGGCTTCGTACGCTCGTTCTGAAGACTTGATCCGTATCGGCGCTTATCAGAAGGGCGCAGATCCGACGCTTGATCGGGCAGTTGAAGTCTTGCCGCGGCTGAACGCATTTCTACACCAGCGGCCGGATCAGATTGCCGCATTTCCGACCGTCGTAAGTTCTCTCCTCGAGCTCCCGAGCTGATATGGCCTTTCAGTTCTCACTTGCTACGGTGCTTCGCGCTCGCGGAATGTTTGAAGAGCGCGAAGAGCGCATGTTGCAGAAAATTCTGTTCGAAATCTCACAGACTCTCGAAGCCCTCGCGTGCACCGATGCCGAAATCGCAGGATCGGATACTGCGCGGCGCGCAGATGTATTCAAGCCCTTCATCGGGCGCAATCTTCATGCCTCCTACGGAGAGGTGAAGGAACTCCAGCAATCCAGGGAGAACCTCTTAGTCCAGATTCAGAAACTGGAACAACTGCGAGACAGGCAACGCATTGTCTACGAAGTGGCGCGACGGAATCGCGAGATGCTTACCGATATGCGTGAGGACAAGCGCGGTTTGTATGAGTCCGATGTAGCTCGCCGCGAACAAAAAACGCTGGATGACAACTACATTGCCCGGCGCGGCCGTTTCTGACCGATACGTTTGACCATGCCGCGATGTAAGCGGCGAGCGTTCGAGTCGACGCCGTTCTGTTGCATTTGCCTGACGGTCTCGGCCTATAGCGAAACCAGGGTTGCTGTATCTCGAAAGCACGACCGTTCAGTTGACGCAACCATCAGGGCCGGGGCCCCCGACCCACAGAGTGAGTACCCCGCAGGTCTTCGTCGCGGGGGTGGAGCAAGCGGCACCCTTGCACAAAACTCTGCAGGACACGGTGACCCCGGTTTCGCTCCAACTGAATGACGCGCATTGAGACTCCCTGCTTCCCCTTCATTCCCACCACTTGTTTCGGCTGCAACCCGGCAGCCATTGCCTAGACGTAATGCGGCAAATCTTGCCTAGTTTGCCTGGAAGACTGTGCCGCACAATTGCACGCGTCGTCTAAGCCGCTGATTCAATAGGAGAAAGCGACATCGGCGGATGGGCATTTAGTCCACTTTATTTGGCCCCCCAATTGCCGGTATGTAGGCGTGATCCTGAATGCCAAATTCGAATTGCCTGGTGTGACTCCAAGGGCGACGCGCGCTGCGGCGGATGCGCAAATATCCGATCTGAGTCCGCAGCCATTCAGCGAGTCACTGCTTGCAGCATCAAAGACAATCGTAGAAGTTGGCGCCTTGAGAAGCGAAAGTTCCAGGGCCGCACGTCAGCAGAAAGTGTCTTCTGGCGATGGGAAAGCGCCCGAAAGCATTCCTGCTAGCCATGCCGTTCAGCCGCCGATCTATTCGCAACAGCCGGCACCATCGCAACCCGTCTTGTTGACGGCCGTTGCCAGTCTCATCGAAGCTCCAATCCAATCGACTTCAGTAGGATTCGTTCACTTTCCGGATGCTTCGAGCATTGTCCCTGACGAGGCGGCTCGCGATGTAGCAGAGACGAGTTTGATGGGGAGTGAGCCCAGCAATACCCAGTCCTGCCTGGTTGATTCGCGCGGCAATCAGTCAGCAGATGTCCAATGCAGCAATCTGCTGCTGACGGGATCGTCATTACCGAGCTCCGGAATTGAAGACACAAAAGTACCGACGGACTTTTCATCAAAGGCCGGAAATGATGCCTCAAATGCAGTCGCGGTGGAAGGCATGAACGCACCCCATCGAGGAACTCAGACTGCAGTCCAAAATACCTCCTCAGATCCCGCGCCGAAGATGGAAGCACAGGCCTTTGTAGACCCTACCCAAAACGCAGGTCCGGGTGCTGTCCAAAAAGCTGTTGTGAATTCAGTTCAGAGTGTAATCCATGATGGTGCTCTGAAAGCTGCGTTGACTCTCGCGCCGAATGCCGTTCCAGCGTCAGCTTTCCATGCAGCCTTGGACGCTTCCGCAAAGGGAAATGCGCCTTCGAATTCAACACCTGTCTCAACAAACCCATTCATCGCAGCGCCGGCCAATCCAGAGCAGGGCGCAGTTGCAACAGGACACGGCCTTCCAGCCGTCACATCAGATCAGTTTGCGGCGCCGCCCCAGTTGGGAGCAGCAGTGCTCGGAACAGGTTACGCCGACGTATCGGTTGTGAACTCAGCTTCAGGATTGAAATCGTCGACCACAACAGTCATCGGCGGCAAGGACGGATCCAACGGCGCGGCGAGTGACGTTGCGGCATCGACCCAGCACGCACTGCCAGCAACAGGCCATGCGGGATCGCCGGTAGGTTCACAAGAAGCAACGCCATCCGGCGATCAGGGACAGAGCGGCGACTCCACACAGGGGCAATGCGCAGCAGCGGCGCAGATGAACTCGGCGAGCCACGCTGTCGCTGCCAATGCTTTCTCACTGAACACTGCAATTGCGGCGCCTGTAGAGTCCGCACCCACGCTCGCGGGCGTTGGTGGTCATGCCGCAAACGTGGCGGCCAGCGCCACTTCTGTTCCGGCTGCTGTGCCGCAGGCTCTGCCGGTGATCAATACAGCCAGGCTGATCCAGACCATGGGCCAGTCCGAGATGCGGGTTGGTATGCGGTCGACAGAGTTCGGCAATATCTCGATCAGCACTTCCGCGACGCGGGACTCGATCTCATCGCAGATATCGCTCGATCACGGCGAACTGGCAAAGGTACTCAGTGCGCATTTGCCGGAGCTGCAGGCAAGGTTCGGCAGCAATCAGGCGGTTGACGTGCGCATCGATAGGAACGGGGAACAAGCAAGGCAGGGTGCAGGGATATCCGGAGGCCTGTCGAACGGCTCGGCTGACACGTCGCGCGGTGGCAGGCAGCAAGGGGGCAGCCCGGCTCCACGCTATTCAGGTGGAGAACCTGCCGAGCAGCAATTCTCACCGGCAGCGGTGACGGCAGGCGACGGCAGGTTCAATACCCGCCTCGACATCAGAGCTTAGTTAAGAATTCAGGACATACACGGACCATTGGAGGAAAGATCATGCACCAAGTCTCAGCGAACTACGCGATGCCAACGATTTTGAACGCGCTTAAACCAGTTGCAAGCAACGGAGTGGCAAAAGCTGTGAACGCTGCAGTGGGCCCCAACGGCGCGACCACGGGGAATTCGACCTCAAGCAGCAGTTCAAGCGGGGGACTGGACACCACATTTCTCAATCTCCTGGCGCAGGAGTTGCAGAACCAGGATCCTACGGCGCCCGTTGACTCGACGGCGATGGTGGGACAGATGATCTCGCTGAACCAGTTGGACCAACTCATCAGCATCAATCAGACCGTCACCGGGTCCTCATCGACAGGCGCGGCAGGGCTGGTGCAGCCGGCAGCGGCGGCGGCCAGCGGTACTGCGGCTCTTTCGTCAGCCAACGGCGGTGTTGCAAGCGCTCTGTCGCCTTCCGTGGCAGGAGCGGCGACCAGTCAGTTGCCGTTTGACCCCAACACCATGATGCCCCTAGGCACCGCCAACTCAGGTGCAGTGGCGGCTTCAATCAACTCGTCCCTCAACGCCGCAACCATGGGCCTTTCAGGGACCAACAACAACACCTCTGGAGGCAAGTAATGGGATCCTTTTCAACACCACTGTCCGGACTTACGGCGGCTCAAGATCAGCTGCAATCCGTTTCCAATAACCTGGCCAACATCGATACGGATGGATACAAGGACCAGACGTTAACTTTCAGCGATATATTTTCACAGACCGGCGCCACCAATGGCAGCGGCGACCCGCTGCAGACAGGATATGGTGTTGCGGTCTCCTCCACGGATTCCAACTTCACGGAGGGGAGCCTGAACGCGACGGGTACATCGTCCAACATGGCCGTATCCGGGAATGGATTCTTTGTCACGCAGAGTGCGACTGGTGCCCCCGATTACACGCGTGCGGGAGACTTTACCACGAATAACGCGGGACAGCTTGTCACTCCAAGCGGGGAACTGTTGCTTGGTTATCCAGCGGTGGGCGGAGTTGTCAACACATCGGCTGCTTTGCAACCGCTCCAGGTCGGCAGCGGTGTGACCATCCCTGCGGTGGCGAGCACAACCATTGGGGTCAGTGCCAATCTCGCTTCCGGCACGGCGGTTGGCGGAACGGCTCCAAGCAGTTCGGTTGATATCTATGACTCGCTCGGAACGTCTCACGTTCTCACCATTTCATACACAAAGACAGCGGCGGGAACCTGGAACTACTCGGTCACAATACCGTCAAGCGATATTACCGGCGGGACGGGAACCACCACGACAGTAGGATCGGGCACCCTGAATTTCAATAGCGCCGGCACGCTGACCTCGACCACTACTGTTGTGCCAATCAGTATTCCGACTCTGGCCGATGGGGCCACCTCACCACTGACGCTGACAGGACCATTCGGAACGGCTGCCAGCCCAACCATTACGCAATCGGGGCTAGCCAGCGGCACGAGTGCAGCTACCACGGACGGGTTCGCAAGTGGTACGCTCGTGAACTATGCCGTACAGCCGGATGGCACCATTGAAGGCACCTTCTCAGGCGGGAACACGCTTGCATTGGGGCAGGTTGCCGTCGCATCGTTTGCAAACGTACAGGGGCTCGTCAGCGCCGGCAGCAACAACTACCAGGCGACCGCTGCTTCTGGATCGGCCGTTATCGGAGTGGCCGGGACTGGTGGCCGGGGTACAGTTGTCGGGGGTTCGGTTGAAGAGTCAAACGTGGATATCGCTACTGAGTTTGCGAAGCTGATCGTGGCGCAGCAGGCTTATTCGGCAAATGCGAAATCGATTACCACCTTCAATCAGGTGTCTCAAGCGACCATTGCAATGCTCCAGTAAGAAGTTGAGATTGCAGTTTCTTAGCATTGCATGAGGGGACCGGCCGTTCAGTGCTTCCACTGAACGGCCAGCTCCGTTTTCTGTGAACTTTTCTCATGTCTGCCTCACGCAGTCAAATCGATCTCGGATCCCTGGTCGCGCCCGTTCAATCGACGGCGCGGACGGGGTAAGTCGTTTCCCCTTATAGTACGGCCACTTAACCCACTTTTCTTCCACACTGCGGACGCATGGCAAGCTCTCTTCTGCAGGAACGGTCTCTCGATTGCTTTAAAAGCTATCGTGGGGCCGATGTGTGTGGCTTCCGGATAGAAATCCATCGGCATGACCGGCGGGAAGCGAGATTCCCGCTGCGGAATGCAATGGAAGCTGGAATGTCGGAGAAGAGAGATCGATGAACACGGCAACAAACGTAGCGGTCCCCATCATCGAGACGAAATCGGCAAAGGGCCCGCAGTTGGTGGAGAAGCCTCAGGACCTGGATCCGTGCGAGCTCCTTCCCTGGCTCCCTTGCACACTCGCGCTGGATATTCCCGTTGTGAAGTTTACTGTTGGCGATCTGTTGAGCCTCGTGGTCGGCTCCATCGTCGAAACCGCCTATCACCAAAGCAGCGATCTGCCCCTGCATGTGAATGGGCAACTGGTCGGATGGACAGAATTCGAGGTCGTCGGCGAGCGCCTTGCCGTGCGCCTCACGGACCTGTCTTGAAGACCGATCGCCCCAACGCGTCGGTCCTCGGACTTGGGCTGCAGGATGCATCCATTCCAAGTGAATTCTCGCCTTTGCCGCGCGGTCGAGCAACGCGACCACCGGTCTTTCTTCTAACCGAGAATCAAGCTTCCTGGTCAGCCAGAAAGGAAGCGGTAGAGCCAACCAACACAAAAGCAATAACCATCCCGTCAAGTCCTGCGTTGCCGCTGCCGCTCCTTGACCACGCGGCATCCTCGGCAATACTTCGGAACGAATCGGGATTGCTGACCCGCGCATTCAATTGGATACGAACTCGTCAATTGGGCCGATCGAACACCAGGCGGTTGCAGGTGGCGGCAACGGTTTCGCTCGGAGAGAAGCGCTTTGTAGCGGTGATCCAAATAGACGGACTTCAGTTCCTTATCGGAGGGGGCGCCTCGAACGTCGCGCTGTTGGCGCAATTGGATGGAAAGGGAGCGTTCGGCCACCTGCTGAAAGAGAGTATGGCAGTGCCTCAACTGGAAATTGCCGAACTGGCAGCAGAGCAGACGGGAGCACACGCATGAGAAACTCTGCGATCACTCGAATGATGCTCTGCTTCCTGTTGGTCATTGCGTCAACGTCGGCAAAGGCCTCGTCCTGGCCGGTTAGCCCTGTTGCATCAGCGGAATTCATGATGCAACCCGCGCAAGCAATGCAGACGCCCTTGGGAGATTTGCCCGCCCAACCGGTCGCTGCGCCATCAATCAACGTGCCCGCCTTGCCTGCTGCAACTCCGTTGGCCAACAACACGCCAACCCAGGCGAGCACAGTTCCGCCAGCCAGCGCCTCCCCCCAGGTGACTACGATTCCGTTGGCCAACTCACCGATTCAATTGGGCACCATGCCGACCGATCCAAACGAATTGCGGGTTACAGGCCTGGGCGGTGGTTCGGCGCAATGGACCATTGTTATCCTGCTGACCTTCCTGACGCTCATACCCTCTGTGCTCATTTGCATGACCCCGTTTGCGCGACTGCTGATTGTCTTTCACTTCCTTAGACAGGCGCTTGGCCTGCAAACCACACCATCGAACCAGACCTTGATCGGCCTGTCGGTGATCATGACCTTCTTTCTCATGCAGCCGGTGGGCGTGGCCATCTACAACGACTCGGTGGTTCCCCTGCAGGCGGGCAAGATCACGGCTCTCGATGCGGTAACCCGCGCGGCAGGACCGATGAGGCAGTTCATGTCGCACTATGTGCGCGAAAAGGATGTCGCGCTTTTTCTTGAGATGGCCAAGGAGCCTCGCCCTGCAAACATCAACGATGTCTCCTTCCGCGTTCTGTTGCCGGCATACATCCTGTCTGAGCTGAAGGCCGGATTTCAGATAGGCGCCGTCCTCTTTCTGCCATTCCTGGTAGTTGACATGGTGGTCGCTTCGATTACCACGTCTGTCGGCATGATGCAGTTGCCGCCAGTAGTCATTTCAACTCCGCTGAAGCTTCTGCTCTTTCTCATGGTAGACGGCTGGCACCTTCTTATCGGCGCACTGATGAGGAGTTTCAACTAATGGGCGTGGATGAAGTTGTTCTATTGGGGCGCCTCATGCTGCAGGAGGTTGTGATTCTGGTTGCGCCGATCCTCTGTGCTGCTATCGCCGTCAGCCTTGTGGTCAACATACTGCAGGTATTGACCTCTCTGCAGGACCAGACCTTGTCCCACGTGCCTCGACTGCTGGTCACGGGCGCAACGCTCTTCATGTTGATGCCATGGATGTGGCGGCACCTCGCGCACTACACGATCAACCTGTTAACCGACTTTCACCAGGTCCTTCAGTAATGAACATATCCTTGGTCCAAATCATCGGCGCGTTGTTGACCATCAGCATCCGGCTCACCGGCATCATGCTCTTCGCGCCCTTCTTTGGCAGCGTCGCAATTCCGGCCCGTGTCAAGGCGGGACTGGTGGTCGCCATGACGGCTCTCCTGTATCCGATGGTTTCAGCCAAAGTGCCGCACTTGAATATCAGCCAGTGGCCAATGATGGTGTTCAGTGAGTTGCTGATCGGCGTGGCGCTTGGAGTTGCGACAAACATTGTCTTCGACGGCGTTCAGATGGCCGGACAGGTCTTGAGCGTTCAGATGGGTTACTCGCTGGTCAACATTCTCGATCCGCAGACGCAGGTGGAATCAACGGTTGTGGCCACGTTTCATCAAATGATCGCGATGCTGATCTTCCTGCGTCTCAATGTCCACCTTTGGATATTACGCGCACTGGCACACAGCTTCGATTATCTTCCTCCCTCCTCAGGCCATTTCGGCGCACTGTTCACGACGGCCGCGCTGCAGGCGGGTGCCGGAGTATTTTCAATCGGTATCCAGATTGCCGCACCGGTCCTCTCGGCAACGCTGTTTGCCGACATAGCGCTCGGCCTCCTCGGAAAGGCATCTCCACAACTTCCGCTCATGCTGCTCGGTCCCGCAGTAAAGAGCATCCTGGGCCTGTTAATTCTGATCTCCGCGCTCAAGTACTGGCCGAATCTGTTTGAGCATTTGTTTCTCAACTCGATGGAACTGACCGATCATCTTCTTCACCTGGCTCGATAGCATTTGGAGCGATAGGAAACCATGGCTGACGGTAGCAAAACAGAACAGGCAACGCCCAAGCGACGCAATAAGGCGCGAGAGGAAGGCCAGGTCGCCCGCTCACGGGACCTGCCAGGTGTTTTTGCTCTCGCTGCCGTGGCCGGCGTGGCGGTGCTGATGGCGCCCACTGCCGTCACTCACTGGACGACACTTTACCGGAACACGCTCGATGCCGCGGCCACCGGAGATATTGAAACCAATGGCCCGCTGCTCTTCTGGAGCGCGGTCGAAGTGATGCGGTGGATTGTTCCCATGCTGCTGGCGGCAATGGTGGTTTCGGTGCTTGCTGGATTGGCGCAGGGCGGAATCAACTTCGCGCCGGGCGCGCTGGCTTTGAAGTTCGATCGATTCAATCCTGCCAGCAAACTGGGACAGATATTCTCCCCTGTGGGTTTGAGCAATCTGCTGAAGTCACTGTTGCCGTTTGGAGCGATTCTTTGGGTCGCCATAAGTGCGGTACGCGCGCATTGGGAGACCATGGTGCACGCGTCCAGTCTGGGATTAAGACCTTTCGCGAACCTCGTGGGATCGATGGTGCTGGAGTTGACGTGGAAGTCGGGGCTTGTCCTGCTGGCATGGTCCGCGGTCGATTATTTCCTGACCATGAGGAAAATGGACAGCGACATGAAGATGACCAAGCAGGAAGTGCGGCAGGAATACAAGGAGACGGACGGTAATCCGGTCATCAAATCGAGAATTCGTCAACTGCAAAGGGCGATGCGCAAGAAGCAGTCCTTGCAGGCTGCTGCAACCGCCACCGTCATTGTGACAAATCCAACCCACTATGCAGTGGCGCTCCGCTATTTGACAGATATGCCCGCACCGATCGTCGTTGCCAAAGGTCGAAACCTGCTGGCGGAGAAGATCAAACAGTTGGCGCGCGATAACGGGATCATGCTGGTGGAGAACAAACCGCTGGCGCAGGCTCTTTACAAAAGCGTAGAGGTCGGCGACTCGATCCCGGCAAAGCTGTATCAGGCTGTGGCAGAGATTCTGGCCCTGGTGTTCCGTGCACAGGCCGAGGTACGCAGGGGCGAAGCCGAACGGCGGTCAAGAAATGCATCCGGCCAAAGAACTGGAAACGTGGCTGGTTCAGCCGCCCTGCAGACTGCGGTGAAACCATGATGGCGCGAGTGGTGGCTGTGCTCCGGAAATCCGGAGAGTGGATCGCGCCCATCGCCGCGGTGGCGATGGTGTTTGTGATGCTCGTGCCGCTGCCCAGCTTTCTTCTGGATCTGCTGTTGACCATCAGCATTACCGCATCGATCCTGGTGTTGCTTACCGCAATCCAGATTCTGCGCCCGGTGCAATTCTCCGTCTTCCCCAGCCTGCTGCTACTGCTGACGTTGCTCCGCCTCTCGCTCGACCTTGCCAGCACGCGCCGCATTCTTCTGCACGGCAATGAAGGTACGGCAGCCGCGGGCAAAGTGATTGAGGCCTTTGGCCAATTTGTGGTAGGCGGTAACTATATCGTTGGCTTCGTCCTCTTCCTTGCGCTGATCGCCATCCAGTTTCTTGTCATCAGTCACGGCGCAGTGCGCACGGCTGAAGTTACCGCTCGGTTCACTCTCGATGCCATGCCGGGAAAGCAGATGGCCATCGATGCCGATTTGAATGCGGGCATCATCAATGAGCAGCAGGCCCGTGCTCGACGGGAACGGGTTGCACGCGAGGCAGAGTTCTGCGGCGCAATGGATGGCGCGGCCCGCTTCAGTCAACGCGATTCCCTGGCCACCATTCTGATCATGGCCATTAACATCATCGCCGGGTTTCTGATCGGAGTGTTTCAGCAAGGTGTTCCGTTCCAGGAGGCTCTAAAGACATACACGATTCTCACGGTCGGCGACGGGTTGGTGACAATTCTCCCCTCGTTGCTGGTCTCCGTTGCTGGAGGCATCGTCGTCACGCGTGCCGCGTCGAAGGAATCCCTGGGCGTGAATGTGGGCAAGCAACTCTTCAATAGTCCTCGCTTGCTGTGGATTGCGGGCGGCGCTCTAACCGCACTGGGCCTGATTCCCGGTTTGCCTAAGCTGGCCTTCTTCAGCCTGGCAGGCGTGCTGATGTTCGCGGCGTGGAAGATGAAGCCGCAAATTGTGAAAGATGAAATCGAGGAGCTTGACCTGGCCTCCAAGGCCGCGGCGGCGGGGGGAGCGGCTCTCGCCACGGTGGATCCAATGGATGCGGTTCTCAAACTCGATGAACTCATGCTCGAAGTGGGTATGGGCCTCGTGCCTCTTGTCGACGTGCAAAAGGGCGGACAACTGCTGGCTCGCGTGAAGTCCATGCGCAAGAACCTGGCGCAGCAGCTTGGCTTCCTGGTTCCGTCAATCCACATCACCGACAACCTGTCGCTCCGAGAGCGAGAGTATGTCATCTATCTGCGGGGAGTCGAGATTGCACGGTGGGAACTACGCCGCGACTGTCTGCTGGCCATCAGCTCCAATGCGGATGCGCCTGATTTGCCGGGTCAGGATACCCGCGAACCGGCATTCGATGTGCCGGCAAAGTGGATCAGTCCGCAGGCGCAGGGGCAGGCGATTGCAGCGGGCTACGCGGTGGTTGACCCGACCTCCGTGCTCGCCGCTCATCTGGCAGAGGTCATTAAACACAACGCCAATGAGCTCTTGTCGCGGCACGAAACAAAAAGACTGATCGACCGGCTGAGTGAGTCTCACCCGAAACTGGCCGACGAACTGATTCCAAAGCTGTTGAGCCTCGGGGAAGTACAGAAGGTTCTGCAACAACTGCTCCGTGAACAGGTCTCGATCCGGGATCTCGGATCGATTCTTGAAACACTTGTCGACACAGCGTCGTTCAACAAGAATTCTATTGCCCTGGTTGAGGCGGTTCGACACACGTTGGGACGAGCTCTGATCAGGCCCCTCTTGAATGAACAGGGAGAGCTGAGGGTCGTCACACTTGACACGGCAATCGAAGATGAATGCACTCGAGGATCGAATCTGCAAGTGAGCCAGACGATTTCGTCTCCACAACAGGTGACTTTGGCGCGTCGCGTGCTGGATGGATTACGTACGAACTTTGGGAAAGAGATTAGTGCAGCGCCACCTATCCTGCTGTGTTCTTCCCCCGGCCGTTACTACCTTCGTCGCCTTCTGGAGCCGTTCATCCCCAGGATTGTTGTGATATCCCCTGGAGAGATTCCTTCGATGACGCCGGTGCAGTCCGTTGGAGTTCTTCGTTAAGGCATTTGAGCAGCGGTCAGGCGATTGCTGGAAGAGTGTGTGGAGCAGGTTTTCGAGTGGTGAGATACAGCAGCAAGAGTGAGCAAGCGGGTTACAAAGGGAGTGAGTGAATGACAACAGCAGAATTGGCTTATCGCGCAGGCGGTACTGGCATCGATGAACGCAACGAACTTGCGATGCGCGAATTGCAGCAGGTCTATTACGTTGCGGCGCGAATCCGCGAGCGCCTGCCCAAGAACGTGGAAATGGAAGACCTGGTCCAGGCGGGCGTGATTGGTCTGCTCGAGGCTTGCCGCAATTACGATAGCTCGCGCGACGCGCAATTCTCCACCTTTGCGAAATTTCGTATCCGCGGAGCAATTCTCGACAGCCTTCGCAAACTGGACTGGGGATCTCGCACCTTGCGGAGAAAAGGGCGAGAGATCTCCGCGGCAGTAGTCAAGCTTGAGTCTCTGCTGGGCAGGCACCCGGTTGAAGAGGAGATCGCGGCGGAGATGCGGATGGGACTGGATGAATTGCAAAGCACCTTGACACAATTGGACGGCCTATACCTGGTTGGCCAGGAAGTGAATTCGTCGCAGGACACTGCCGAGTCTTTCGACTTGATCGAATCGGCGCCGAGCAATGGCGAGGACAATCCCTTTGAACTCTGCCTGCAAGGCGAAAGGAAGGAACACCTTGCGGCTGCAGTTTCCCGGATGTCAGAGAGGGAACAGTTGATCCTTTCCCTTTATTACCACGAAGAGCTGACGATGAAGGAGATTTCGAAGATTGTGGGAATCGCGGTGTCGAGAGTCTCGCAAATCCACGCTGCTGCGATGGTAAAGTTGCGCACGTCGCTGAGCCATCTTCGCGACAACGTAATGGCGCCGCCGAACCGGGTCCGGACATTGTGTCAGGGTACGTCCGCTCAGTTGTCAGGGATGCAAGCATGACGGTGGCGTCCGGGTCGAATGAAACGAAAATGGGGGCCGAGAGCCATCCGGGACAGACCCGGCAGCGCTCGATTCATTCTTGCAACTTTCGCTATGCAGGCCGGCTGTCAAACGAGAATGCGCGTGCGCTGACCGCTCTCCATGAGAAATTCGCTCTGAATGTCACCAACTCTTTGGAACTCTATCTGGGTACCTCTCTGCGGTTGAAGCTGGTGTCGTTGGAGCAAATGGCCAGCCTGGATTACAGAAACGGCATAGCCTCGAACAACTACCTGCTGCCTTGCGCGCTCAACGTCATGGAGAGTAACCTCCTGATGGAAATCGACATTGCACTGATCTTTCCCATCATCGATCTTCTGCTCGGTGGCGCAGGCACAGCTTCAGACGCGGCTCGCGAGCTTACAGAGATCGACGAAGAGATCATGCAAAGTGTTACCGCCCTCATAGTCAAGCAAGTGGAAACCTCGTGGCGGACGCTGAATCTCTCATTGACAGCTGGACGTTGCATCAAACCAGCGATGATCCAGCAAGTGTTCCTGGCAAACGAAAAGCTCGTACTGTTGATATTCGAGATGACGGTGGCGGGAACTACCGGGCCATTCAACATTGTGCTGCCCACTTCGTTTGTCGGATTCCTGCTGAGACATTTGAAGGCGGCGCAGTCGAAGAAGACATCGAGTCTTCGCCTTCTGAAGAACCCAAGTCTTCGAGAACGGATTCTTGAATGTGACTTTACGCTATCTGCGGATATAACCCAGATGCGGGTGCTGGTAAAGGACTTGATCGATCTGAAGCCGGGAGTGATCCTGAAGATGAAGGCGCCGGTGCAAAAGCCCGGACGGATTACTGTTGAAGACGCAGAAATCTTTGAGGCATTGCCGGTTCGCAACGGAAAGCAGAAGGCAGCGCAAATCTCACTTCGGTCACAGGAACCGGTTGCGAGGAAGGACTAGTATGACGCCGAATCAAAATGCAGGAAAAGCCGAAGAGTCATTTGTGGGCGGGTTCTCGAGTGCGTTTGCCAAAGTTCTGTCAAGAGACACCGGATCGCCATGGCTGATTGCTGCCGTGCCGGATCCAGAGTTGACTCCAGATGGATCTGATCCAGTCCGGACGAGGCTTGAGCTCGACGGCAGCTTGCGCGGGGAAGCTCTGCTGGAAATCCATCGTGCCTCAGCAGCAATCCTGGCATCGCAGCTCCTGCGGCAGCCAGCCGGTGAATTCGGAGCAGAACAAGCCGAGGCCCTGCTCAAAGTTCTTGATGCAGCCGTGATCGAATTCTGCGCGGAAGCAGCCCAGGAGAATGGCGTATTCACGATCGCCGCCAGCTCGGTTTCCGAGCCTGCGCCCCAAGGCGCCAGACGTCAGCAGTTCACAATTGCCGACAACGATTCCAATCGTGTGTCAGTTCTGATGTACCTGACCCCGCCGCTGATCGAGGCACTGTCAGTTCACTCCAAAGCGGCCGGCAACACAGGGGTCATAGGCAGGGCGATGAGAGTTGCACCGGGGAAGGCCATACCCGAGCAGGTCAACCTGAATCTGGTCATGGATGTTGAACTGAATGTGACTCTCCGCTTCGGACAGCGCCAGTTGACACTCCGCGAAGTGCTGGAGTTGACCAGCGGATCTGTCGTTGAACTCGATCGCCAGGTGGAGGAGCCTGTAGAGCTTCTTCTCGACTCCAAAGTGATCGCCAGGGGCGAAGCGGTAGTGATCGACGGTAACTATGGTCTTCGTGTGACTGAAGTGTGCCAGGCTATCTTCTGATCCTCACCCGGTGAATGGTCGTGGTCGATGATGGAGCGGCGTCTTGGTGAGCAAGCACGAAAGCATAAATGAACCTGATCCATTCGATTACGGCGCCGGTCTGAGGCGCGGGAATCAAGGTGCTTAACTCAAGATGCGTAGCCGGGCGCGCTTTAATAGCAGTCAAAGGGATATGAACGTCCTATTCAAGGCTGGTGAATCCCTGCTCTCTGCGAGCGCCTGTTCATTGGCCTGCATTGCTTCTCCGAAAGTGCAACTCGCTTCCTCACAATCGGACAGTGATTGCTCTCGTTTGGACGAAACTGCTTCATGTGCCGATAGGTCCGAAGCAGGTGTGAGAGAGTGCTTGATTATGTGTCTGACTCGATGACTGACCAAAGCTGGATACCATCCTCGGTATGGACACGTCCCCCTTCCAGGAGGCCATTCGAGTTTGCAGAACAGGAAGCGGATTTTGCGGAAGACGTTCCAGTCATGCTGGGAACGGTTCTCGGTCTGGAACTGCTCTTGCGCGAGCCCTGCCTCGACTTGCGGATGGTTTCCGAAATCGTTTTGAGCGATGTTGGAGCGACCATCCGGATTCTTGGGTTGGTTGGTAGGGAGGGTGACTTGGGTGCAGGGCAGCCGCGGCGAATGGGTGAGTGCTTAGCCAGTCTGGACGTGGGTGTCTGGTTCAACGTAATCTCCGCTCGAACGTTTGCGTCCGACCGCGAACACTCAAAGATGACCGCGGTCTGGAAGCACTGCCGACTGGTAGCGCAGTACGCGCAGCTTGTGGCTGAGTCGCTTGAAGGGATTTCCGCGGACGAGGCATACCTGGTTGGGCTGCTTCATGAGATTGGGGCCATTGCGACGGTTCTGGAGTGGCCAAAAGATTGCCCCGGCCGGAGAGACCCGGCTGCACTGCTGGCAATGGAGCGGGCGTTGCCCCTCTTCGTTCTTGCTGCCATGCGCAGCGTGAACGATCCATATGCGCCACTTACCTGGAGGTTCATCCTTACTGCAGCGCATGAACTGGCCGGTGCCCGCGAGGAATTCGACGAATATGCTCTCCAAGCCATCGACTCCATCGGTATCTGTGCCCGTTGGAAGGGACTTCTTCCTCTCGCACTCAGCGGTCGTTCGGATGCGACAGCAGCGGATGGATGGGGCGCCCGCGAAGTGGAGGAATGCAGATTGTGAAGTCACGAGCCACATTCTTACCTTGACGTAGAATCGAAGACATCGCTATGGGGACCAACGGATTGCGTCATCTCATCTGCTTCTCATTGACTCCTCATTCGCGGTTTGGCATGGCGATGAAGAAATCTATAAATCATTCATAAATGAAGTGAAACCCTGGATAAGTCACGCATAACATGGATTGGCCTCTGGCGTGCAAGTTATCTGCCTGAGGAAACACGATGAACAGTGGATACTACGCAGCCTGTACTGGGCTGATGTCCCGCACCCAGGCGCTCGATACGATAGCCAACAACCTGGCCAACGTGAGCACCGCGGGCTTCCGCGCAAGTCATAACGTGTTCAGCTCGGTTCTTGCCACTACCGGCAACTCTCCTCTCTCCGCTCTCAACCAGGACGAGAATGACTATGGAGTGTTGAGCGGCACGCAACTGGATACCTCGCAAGGCGCACTGGTGCCGACAGGCAATGATCTGGACCTTGCAATGGAAGGGCCCGGCTATTTCGCGGTGCAAACCGCTGCTGGCCCTGTCTACACGCGTGGCGGAAACTTCCGCGTGTCTCCACAAGGCCAATTGATCACGGCTGCGGGTGACCCTGTGATGGGCGAGAATGGGCCAATCACAATACTTGGACAACCCATTTCAATCAGTGCGGATGGAACAATCTCAGCCAACGGCGCGATCTCAGGCAGGGTGAAGCTGGTGGAGTTTGCATCCACCGTGAATTTGCAGAGCGCAGGCGGCACATACTACACAGCCCCTGCCGGGACCGCAACTGCCGGGCAGGCTTCTCAGGTGCGCCAGGGAATGCTCGAGAGCTCAAACGTCAATCCTGTCACCAGCGTCGTGGAGTTGATTACCGCGCAGCGCGAGGTTGAAACGATGCGCCGAGTGCTTACGATGTTCAGCACAGAGCTTGACAAGACAGCAGCCCAGGACCTACCTCGCGTCAGCTGATTCAGTGTCGCATGCAAGCTGCGCCAACCTTGAAAGGAAACTCATATGTTTCGTGCACTCTATACGGCCGCAAGTGGAATGACGGCCCAGCAATTGAACCTGGACAACATTGCCAACAATCTTGCCAACTCGAGCACTACCGGCTTTCAGCAGCGGCAGGTGAATTTCACCGACCTTCTGTATCAGAACCAGATCATGCCCGGTGCCGCCTCAACGCAGCAAACTACAGTGACTTCAGGTCTGCAGATTGGTCTTGGCACGCGGCCTGGAGCGACCGAGATCATTCAGACACAGGGCGACTTTTCCACCACGGGCAACCCGCTCGACCTGGCAATATCCGGCGCCGGATTCTTTCAAATTCTCATGCCGAACGGACAAATCGGCTATACCCGCGATGGATCCTTCAGCCCGAATGCAACGGGACAGGTGGTCACGGCAGATGGAAACCCGCTGCAACCCGCGGTCACGATTCCCGCAGATGCGCTGAGTATCACAGTCGGCAGCGATGGGACGGTCAGCGTTACGCAGCCGGGACAGACGGCGGCTACGCAGGTGGGCAGCATTCAGACAGCCCTGTTCATCAATCCAGGCGGCCTGAACAGCGTGGGAAACAATATTTACCTTCCGACCACCGCATCCGGTGAGCCCGTGGTTGGAACACCTGGCGGCGCGGAGGGACTGGGAACGCTGCTACAGGGCCAGCTGGAGCAGTCGAACGTCAGCGTCGTTAACCAGTTCGTTGCCATGATCCTGGCGCAGCGGTCCTATGAGTCGAACTCTCGGGTCGTGAAAGCTGCGGATGAGATGTTGCAGCAGCTGAATCAGCTTGCCCAGTAAGAGCTTGGATATTTGAGCAGAAGCAACGGCACAGAGGAAGCATGACTGCGAAATTTGTTTTGGGAATGTTGCTGGCAACGATGAGTGTTTCCGCTTGGGGGCAGTCGCAGGACCGGTTCGCGCTCACTGCGCGGCAGGTCGCGCGGGCACTCTCCGATAAGGGGATGCAGATTGATGGCAAGCAGGTTTCACTCGTTGCCAACGTGGTTGCAACCGAACCGAATCCGGTGCTCGATGTTCGGACGGTTGAGCCGCTTGGCGATCCGTTGCCGGGAGAACACTCCGGAACTCAATCCTGGGTAAGAGTTGACTGCCATGAGCCAGGTACTTGTCTACCATTCTTTGTCCTCGTGAGCTCGACGGCAGAGCCAGCGGGAAGCGCATCCGATGCGTTGAACGCCGCTGCTGCCGCGAGAAAATCCGCACTGAAAGCGAATGTTGCGATCACGATGCGTACCGGTACGCACGCAATGCTGGTGATGGACGACGATCGGTCGCATATTCAGATCGCCGTCATCAGCCTTGAGAACGGGATGACCGGCCACAAAATACGCGTGGCAAGCCCGGATCACAAGCAGTTCTATGTTGCTGAAGTGGTTAACGCACATTTGTTAAGAAGGAGTTTCTAACATGCGGTTCAGATCGATGGGGTTCAGACGAACCGCCGCCCTCGCTCTGCTGGCAGTCTGTTCAGTTTGCGCGTTCAGTCAAAAGGCGCCAAAGGCAAATGCAAAATCTTCTGAGCAAGTTCGTTTGAGTTACATCGCCCGTTTGCAGGAGAAGTACGTTCCAGCCGCCGATGAGCACACGGTCGGAAGCCTCTGGACAGGCCAGAGCCCATTGAGCGACTTCTCTGTTGATTACAAGGCGCACCATCTGAATGACACCATCACCATCCAGGTTGCCGTCCAGACAACAGCGACGCAGTCTGGCACCGTGGACAGCGAGCGAAGCTTTACCAGCACATCTGCGATCACCGGAATCATGGGAAGAACTCCCGCAGCTACCAATCCTCTTCTTTCGGGCAGTTCATCTTCGGCGCTCAAAGGACAGGGATCGACGGCTTCAAACACGCTGTTTCAGACCAACCTTACAGGCCAGGTGATCGCTGTGCTCCCCAACGGGAATCTCGTTGTTGAAGCCGGGCGCCAGATATTCATGAATAACCAGCATGAAAACGTGATCGTGCGTGGCATGATCCGGCCTGGAGACATTGGCCCCAGCAATACTGTGCTTTCGTCGTCTCTGAGCAATCTTGAGATTGAAATGAAGGGTAAGGGAATTATCTCGGACGGAGTGCGTCCGCCGAATCCAATCACCAGGGCGATCCTATGGCTTTTGAACTTTTGACAGGCATGTTGCGCAATCCGAGATTCATCGTCCGGCACAATTGGCCAGCGTGGCTAGCCATGCTGGCTGCAATGTGCTTCCTCCCCGCGCACGCGCTGCTCGGGTCCGAAGCCGACCGCAGGGTCTTGATTCGCGATGTGACGCAGATTCAAGGAGTGCGCGACAATCAACTGGTCGGATATGGGCTTGTGGTTGGCCTGAGCCGCACCGGCGACACGCAGCAAACCTTCTTCACGGTGCAAACGCTTGCGAATTCTCTGCAACGCATGGGGGTTCAGATTGCGCCTGGCACCGTGGTCGTGAAAAATGTGGCTGCTGTCTTTGTAACCGCATCGTTGCCGGCGTTTTCGCGCCCGGGAATGAAGGTGGATGTCACCGTCTCATCCGTGGGCGATGCCAAGAGCATCGAGGGTGGAGTGCTGCTGATGACAGCTCTTCGCGCGGCAAACGGGGAAATCTATGCGGAGGCCCAGGGACCGCTGGTCATTGGCGGCTACTCTGAAGGCGCATCCGGCAATCTCAAGAGCGTAAATCATCCTACGGTCGGCAGGATTGCCGAAGGCGGGATTGTTGAACGCGACGCAGCGGTCGACCTGAGCCGCTTCAGCATCGTTTCTTTGCTGCTGCTTAACTCCGACTTCACCGCGGCACGAGACATTGCGGACGCGATTAACAAGGAGTTTGGCAAGACCGTAGCTGCTGCGCTCGACAGCCGCCGCATCGATGTGAATGTTGCCGACAGCGGCGCTTCTTCAGTGCCGATCCTGATCTCGCGTGTCCAGAACCTTTCCATCACCTTCCACTCACCGGCCAAGGTCGTCGTCAATGAACGCACCGGGACCATTGTGATGGGGGGCGATGTGAAGCTCTCGCCGGTTTCCGTGATTCACGGAAGCCTGACGATCGATGTGCAGACCGCGCATGTCATTGTGCAGCCGTCTCCATTGACAAATGGCAAGCCTGAGACGGTGACGGAAACAAAGCTCACCGTGAATGACGCACCGGCGCAGTCGATCCAGTTGGAAGAAGGCGCAAACGTGGATGAACTGATCAAGGGATTGCACGCGATTGGCGCGACCTCCCACGACATTATTGCGATTCTGCAGGCGATTAAAGCGGCAGGTGGACTGCAGGCCGATCTGGAGGTCATCTAGTGTCTGATTCTTCGACGTATGGGGGCATCTCCGGTGCGATTCCCAGCCCGCTGACCACCAGGGCGGATGAGGTCATGCGGCAGGCAGGTTCGGTGGCCACGGCGAATACGAAGATCGAGAAGTCAGCAAAGGATTTCGAATCCATCCTTCTCGGCAGTTGGCTGCAGCAAGCGGAGCAGAGCTTTGGTTCGCTGCCAGGCGGAGACGACGATGACGATGCAGACGCCGGCAAGGAGCAGTTTCAGGGCATGGCCATGCAGTCGCTGGGGGCATCGATGACCGCGGCGGGCGGAATCGGCATTGCCAAGATGATTTCAAAGCAGCTTCACAAGGCCGAGGACGCACGGGTTGCGCAGGAAGCAAGAACGCACCCGGCTCATCCAGGATAGAATTCAAAGCAATTGCAACACACCTGTTTTCAACAATTTACACGGCAGATTGAAACGTTTCTATGAAAGCGCCGATAGCAGTACCGTTGAGACAGGAGAAGTTGCAATGAAGATTGACGTGAACAGTCCGGCAGCAAGCCAACTGCCACCCGACCGGGCCGCGAAGCAGGTTTCAAACCAGGACCTGGCAGCGACCCAGAGTACGACAGAAGACCGGACGACGTTCCACTCCGACACATCTATCCAGGCGTTGACGAGCCAGGCAATGAACTCCCCTGAGGTCCGTCAGGCCAAGGTAGATGCTCTCACCCAATCCGTCAGGAGCGGTGAGTACCAGGTGGATGCAACAAAGACTGCCGGAGCGATTCTCGAAAGCGAGGATGCTTAGACAGGCATGAACGGCAAGAGCAACTTTTCATTGGCATAGGGATAAAGCCTTGGCCAGAAGGGCATTCAAGTGAACCTTGAAGCACTCCAGAAGCGCGATAGAGTCGCCAATGCGTACCTGCAGCAATTGCAGGCGCTGGCGCTCGAAATTTCGGCTGCCATGGATGCGATTGCCGCCAATGCGTTGCCCAGGTTTCAAGACAGTGTCGCGAAGCAGGAAATGCTTTGTGCCAGCCTGGTGGCAATGGCGAATACCGTCAGCGAAGGACTCGGGTTGTCCGAGCAGCCACTGCTCTCGTGCATTGACCCCGCTGTTGCACTGAAGATCCGCGCGACGAGCGGAGCCATCCGCGAGCTGAATTTGAAGTATGCAGCTCTGCTCAAGCACTCCGGCAGGTCAATTGCTCTGCTCATCTCGTTGTGCAGAAGCCACACAGGACAATTCCAGGAGGCTCGCGGCCCCAGGTTGAAACATCAGACCTGGTCATGCGAGATGTAAATCATGGCCTCTCTCAGTACCTCTCTTTTGACCGCAGTACAAGCGCTGGTCGCCGATACCGGCGCTCTTCAAGTAACGAACAACAACATCGCAAACGCCAGCACCCCCGGCTATTCCCGCCAAGTGGCGATACTTCAGGAAGCGACGCCAACCAACGACGGCAGCAGCAGTGTTGGAAACGGCGTTGTGCTGGAAGGGTACCAGAGCGTGCGAGACGAGCTGGTGCAGACGCAGATCCAGCAGGAGACCCAATCCCAGAGCGGTGCGAACGCGCAGCTGGCCACGTTGCAGCAGATACAGCCCACCTTCACAACTTCGACACAAGATATCGGGACCGAGATGTCGGCCATGTTCTCGAGTCTTTCAAGTCTTTCCACAAATCCCACCAGCGCCTCCGCGGGCCAAGCAGTTCTCACTGCCGGCAAGAACCTGGCCACCGCCTTCAACACAGCATCCAACACACTGACCTCGCAACAGGCCGGGCTCAACACACAGGTCACCCAGGATGTAAGCCAGATCAACCAGCTTACCCAGCAGATTGCGGCCCTGAACCCGCAGATTGCCGAGCTGAAGGCAACCGGGCAGGACGGGGGAACAGTCCAGGATCAGCAGAACCAACTGGTGCTGAGTCTATCGGCGCTGACTAGCGTGGCCGTAACCCAGACTGACAACGGCGAGACGCTGAGCACTGGAAACGGAACTCCACTGGTTGTGGGTTCGCAAAGTTTCGCATTACAGACCACCACCGGCAGCAATGGCATGCAACAGGTGCTCGATCAGAACGGCTCCAACATCACAGCGTCGTTAACCACCGGCGACCTTGGCGGAACCGTTCAAATGCGGGATCAGACGATTCCCGGCCTCTTGAACCAGCTGGACACGCTGGCCAATCAGTTTGGGAGCGCAATCAATGCGGCTCAGGCGCAGGGTTTCAATCAAGACGGTACCGCCGGACAGAATTTTTTCAGTGTGCCCTCGACTGTCGCAGGCTCGGCTGCCTCGATCAGCGTGGCACTCACAGATCCGACCCAGATCGCTTCCAGTTCCGACGGCACTGCAGGAAGCAATGGGAACCTGGCCAATCTGAGTGCAGTGCAGACCAGCGCACTTCCTGCAGGGCAAACTCCCGGTGATGCATATGCAAACCTGGTTTACCAGGTCGGCACTCTCACCTCCAATGCCACCGCCGAATCGGGCGCGACCACTTCAAGCCTGCTGCAACTCAATGATCAGCTCAGCTCTGTTTCCGGAGTGTCGATCGATGAGGAGTCCACCAATCTGATCACATTTCAGACGGCCTACGAGGCAGCAGCCCGAGTGGTTTCGACCGTCCAGGCATTATTCTCGGTCACGCTGGCCATGGGCACGGTTGCAGCGGAGTAAATAAAGAAAGGCGCGGCGGATGACCGCGCAAGAAGGGTTCAGATGCGAGTTGCAAACATGGTTCCCGATATGCAATATGCCATGCAGCAGAGCCAGCAGGCTCTTTCGGTCGCACTGCAGCAAGTGTCAACCGGCTTGCGGGTGAACCAGCCTTCCGACGATCCTGCCGCCTCAGCGAATATGGTGGTCTCGCTTGCATCTTCGGCAAATGTGGATCAATTCACAAAGAATGTCAGTTCTGTACTCTCTCAGATGGAGACAGCAGACTCGTCCATCAGCGCGGTAGTAACTTCGCTGAACACGGCTATCACACTTGGCACCTCGGGCGCCAGCGGGACAGTCACACCGGCGAACAGGCAAGCCATTGCAGCCCAGGTGCAGGGTGTTCTTACCAGTGTGATTGCACAGGCCAACACTTCCTACCAGGGCGTTTATGTTTTCGGTGGTTCGGCTAGCACTACACCGCCATTCGTTGCCGCATCAACAACCTTCACTTCGACGCACGGATCTGCCACTGCCCCCTTGGCCAACACGACCGCGCTGACAGCCGGCTCTGGCACGGCCATCAGCGATGCAACCACCGGCGATACGTTTGTGTTCAAAGCGGCAGCAGGCGACACCGTCGCCACCTTGGCGACGGCCGTCTCCAATGCAGTTGCTGCAGGCACACTCTCCGCGGGCACCAGCGCAACTATCAATGCGGCCGGCCAACTGGCGATCGGAACAAATTCAAGTGCGGATGGCATCGTGGTCAGTTCGAATGATGCGGCTCTTGGATCGATGACCGCCGCTCCGGGTACTGGAGTCCCGAATGCATACGCCTATGTCGGAAACAGCACCGTCAACAACGTGCAGGTGGGCGATTCCATGGATGTTGCAACTAATCTGCCGGGCAACCAGTTGTTTACCTCAGGGCCAAATGTAATCGGCTCACTCGCAGGCCTGATCACGGCCCTCCAGACTGGTACGACCCTACAAATCGGCGCGGCAACCACAGCCGTTTCCACCGGGTTGAATTATGTCGCCGAGCAGCGCATCCCGCTGGATAACACCATCGGCCAATTGAACGATCAGGAAAGCTACCTGGGTCAGGATACGGTGACGCTCACGGCTCATCAGACTGCGTTGGTTGGAGCTAACCTTGCCGAAGCAGCTACGAATCTGTCCCAGGCCGAACTCACCAATAGCGCCGTCCTGGCGGCCGCTGCCAAGGTCCTGCCTCAAACTCTGCTTAACTATCTCGCACCCGGATAATCGCCCAGGTTGGATATTCCGCGGGGCTCGTTGAAAAACCGTCTTGCAAACTTTCCCATTTGCAGAACCCGTCCCGACGTAGAGATTTCGACAATCGGAATTGGAAACAACAGAAGCGGCCGAGTGCAATTGCGCAAGGCCGCTTTCTCTTGTCAAGGTTCAGTGCAGGGGCGGTTGTTCATCGAATACTGTCCGTTTCGTTCTATAGCCGGCCATTGTTGTTTTTCGTAAATTCCTGATAACAAGCCAAGACGTTGAAATCATTTTCCACTGAGGCCGATAGAGTGGTTGTCCAAGACGACCTCCTTCTCGACGACCAGGAGCCTCAAAGTAGGCCCTACAAAAGAAGCCGAGTGCAGGCGCAATCGGGCAAACAAGGAGAAACACCATGGCACTTACAATCCTGAATAACATCTCCGCTCTGACCGCGGAGAATGCATTGTCCAACACGCAGGCAAGCCTGCAAAAGACCCTGACACAGCTTTCGACCGGCCTGCAGATCAATTCCGGCTCGGATAACCCGGCGGGATTGTCGATTGCCGAGGGAATGACAGCGAACATTGCCGCCCTGAACCAGTCGCAGCAGAACGCCACCAACGGCGTTGGTTTGCTGCAGACCGCCGATGGAGCTTTGTCGCAGGTCACCACGCTTCTTAACCGCGCTGTTACGCTCGCGACCGAAGGCTCCACCAGCGGCATCACCGGGAGTCAGGCGACCGCACTCGATACGGAATTCCAGTCGATCCTGAAGGAAATCAACCAAGTCGGCCAAACCACCAACTTCAACGGACAAAATGTGTTTGCCGGCAATACCGGTACGGCTTTCGAGACAACGGCTGGAAGCACAGCCACTCCGCTCGCTCTCACCTCCACGCTGGCAGCAAATTCGGTCACGACCATCAGCGACGGAACCAACGGCGACCAGTTCAGCTTCACTGCGAACGCCGCTGGCACCAGCACAGTCGGCGACTTGAATACGGCCATCGCAACTGCAGTTACCGCGGGCACGTTCACTGCGACAGCTTTCAGCGTTGGCGCCGTTGTCCAGGGGACTGCCGGGACCCAGGCGGCCGATACCAATAACCTCGAGCTCGCGGCCACCAACGGCGATGCCTTGACGGTGACCACGTCAGACAATACCACCCTCCAGACTTTGAACGCTTATGCCGGCGCCACTGACAACAGCAATGTGTTCATCAGCGACGGCAGCACGGTTGCCACCGCATCGAACACTGAGATCAGCACCTCCATCAACGCTCTTTCGGCCACCACATTGGGGCTTAGTTCAGCGGCCGGTGTGACTGACAGCTTGACAAGTGCCGATTCTTCGATCAAGGCACTGACCGCGATCACCAGCGCAATCACGGCCGTCTCCGCGCAGCGCGGTGTCATCGGCGCTTCAGTCAACCGGCTCACGGCGGCAACCAGCGTCATGAGCGACCAGGTTACCAACCTGCAAAGTGCGGCGAACGCTATTCAGAATGCGAACATCGGCACGACGGTGGCAAACATGACCCAGTACAACGTTCTGCAGTCCACCGGCATGGCCGCCTTGCAACAGGCCAACCAGGCACAGCAGGCTGTATTGAAACTCGTCCAGTAACTTAACGCAGCAATCACGGCAACATGTTCCATTGGAATCAATTGTTTCCTAGTCTGCCCAGCGCAACAATCTTCACTTTTTCGCACATGCAATCGCGAAAAAGTGAAGGATTGCGCAAGAATCGAACGAATTGCCGGTCCAGGAGCCCGCACAATACTTGCAAGGACCTTAAAAAACGATCGGCTTTGCTATCTCCATTGAAATGATTCTCAGGAGTGGCCGATAGAGTGATTGTCCAAGACGACCTCCTTCTCGACCACCAGGAGCCTCAAAGCAGGCCCTACAAAAATGCCGAGTGCAGGCGCAAACGGGCAAACAAGGAGAAACACCCATGTCACTCACAATCCTCAATAACATTTCCGCATTGACTGCGGAGAATGCATTGTCCAACACGCAAGCAAGCCTGCAAAAAACCCTGACGCAGCTTTCCACCGGCCTCCAGATCAATTCCGGCTCGGATAACCCGGCAGGGCTGTCGATTGCCGAGGGGATGACAGCGAACATTGCCGCCTTGACGCAGTCACAGCAGAACGCCACCAACGGCGTTGGTTTGCTGCAGACCGCCGATGGCGCCTTGTCGCAGGTCACCACACTTCTTAACCGCGCTGTTACGCTCGCGACGGAAGGCGGCACCAGCGGCATCACCGGTAGCCAGGCGACAGCGCTTGATACGGAATTCCAGTCGATCCTGAAGGAAATCAACCAAGTCGGCCAAACCACCAACTTCAACGGACAAAACGTGTTTGCCGGCAATACCGGTACCGCTTTTGAAACAACCGCTGGAAGCACCGCCACTCCGCTCACTCTCGGCTCCACGCTGGCGGCGAATTCGGTGACAACCATTACCGACGGAACCAATGGCGACCAGTTCAGCTTTACGGCCAATGCCGCAGGCACCAGCACAGTCACGGACCTGAATACGGCCATCGCAACCGCAGTCACCGCGGGGACCTTCACTGCGACAGCTTTCAGCGTTGGCGCCGTTGTCCAGGGGACTGCCGGCACTCAGGCAGCCGATACCAATAACCTCGAGCTCGCGGCCACCAACAGCGATGCCTTGACGGTGACCACCACGGACAATACGACTCTCCAAAGCTTGAACGCCTATGCTGGCGCAACGAACAGCAGCAACGTGTTCATCAGCGATGGCAGCACGGTTGCCACCGCGGCGAACGTGGAGATCGGTACATCCATCAACGCTCTTTCGGCCACCACATTGGGGCTTAGTTCAGCGGCCGGTGTGACTGACAGCTTGACAAGCGCCACTTCTTCGATCAAGGCACTGACCGCGATCACCAGTGCAATCACGGCTGTCTCCGCGCAGCGCGGCGTCATCGGCGCTTCAGTAAACCGGCTCACGGCCGCAACCAGCGTCATGAGCGACCAGGTCACCAACCTGCAAAGCGCGGCCAACGCAATTCAGAATGCGAACATCGGGACCACCGTGGCAAATATGACCGAGTACAACGTCCTGCAGTCCACCGGCATGGCCGCCTTGCAACAGGCCAACCAGGCACAGCAGGCTGTATTGAAGCTTGTCCAGTAACTTAACGCAGCAATCAACGCAAAACCGGAGGCGGCGCCGCAACAAGGCGCCGCCTCTGCATCGTCCCCAAAGAGTTGATCCTGGATTTGCTCTTCGCTAAGTTTCAGATGGATCTCCCGGATCCTGGGGCCCGCTTGAAATCGATGGCGCGTTCCGCGAAATCAGGTAGAAACAATGAGTTCCGTTTCCGCAGTTAATACGCTCTTGTCGTCCAGTGCCCCTACGGCAGCGCCGGTCAATATCAGTTCCATCCTGGCCGCGAGTGCAGGCGCAGCCGCAGCCGGCATCGACGTGACGTCCGCGGTGGCGGCGGCCATTTACGCAGACAACGCGCCAGCGCGCATTTGGGAGGGCGACCAGACCACGCTCACCAACCAGACAACCGCTCTGACTGCAATTCAGACAGCAACAACAGCGATCGCAACCGATATGGAAGCGCTGAATACCCTGACAGGCCCACTGTCGGCACGGACTGTGACTTCCTCAAGCAGTGACGTCACAGCAACCGCGGCCGAGGGAACCGTTCTCGGCGACCACACCGTTGTGGTCAATAGTCTGGCCGCCCAAGGTTCGTGGTATTCAAGCCTTGAATCCAGCCCGACCGCCCCTCTTGGGACAGGGTCCTTCACGCTTACCACCGCCGCCGGCCACTCTGCGACCTTCCAGACCGGAACGGCGACTGGAACGACGGGCGATACTCTCACCGATCTCGCCGCCACGATCAACTCATACGTTTCACCAACTGGAGTTACTCTCGGTGTTACGGCGACGGTGGTGAGTGACTCAACCGGATCCAGGCTCGCGATTGTCGCCAACTCCGCCGGCACAGCCGCAGATTTCTCGGTATCGGAACCCTTCACGACGTGGACTGCTCCAGAGATGTCCTCAGCCGAATCGCTTGGAGCCAACTCCCTCACGCTGACCAGTGCGGCCGGCACCGCGACTATCGCAACTACCTCCGGTGAAACCTATCAGACGCTGGCGGCCGCCATCAACAGCGCGCAAGCTGAAGCCCCACCAACGAGTTACAATTCAGCGCTAGCGCCTCTGACCGCCGCCACAGCTCTCACCGCAGGCTCCGTCACTACTATTGACGACGCTTCCACTGGCAACACATTTACTTACACGGCGATCGCGGGGAGTACCGTAGCAAGCCTGAATAGCGCTATTGCAGCCGCGGTGACCGCCGGCACCCTCTCCGCCAACGTTGCGGGCACGATTACCGGCGGCAACGAAGTAATCTCAGAGGGCGCAAGCGATCTGGGCATCACGGTTTCAACCAATGATTCGGTGCTGGGCACAATGGCCGCAACTGGAAGCGCGCAAACAAGCTCCAGTACAGCGCTGGCGCCTCTGACCGTCGCAACAGCTCTGACCAAAGGCTCCGTCACTACCATCGATGACGCTTCCACTGGCAAGACATTTACCTACACGGCAGTCGCGGGGAGTACCGTAGCAAGCCTGAATAGCGCTATTGCGGCCGCGATGAAATTCGGCACCCTGTCCGCCAACGTTGCGGGCACAATTACCGGTGGCAACGAGGTAATCTCAGAGGGCGCAAGCGATAAGGGCATCACGGTTTCAACCAATGATTCGGTGCTGGGCGCAATGGACGCAGCGCCCGGCAGAACGGTGCCTCTTGGTCTAACCGCGACCAACCCTTCAGATCCCGGCTCAATCAGCAGTACAAACCTGACAATCGCCAGCACCGACGGGACTCCTTTCACCATCAATGAGCCAAGTTCGACTGGCACGGCCTTCCAATTTACCCAGGCCGTTGCGGGTTCCGACGCCTTAATCACAGTGGACGGAGTCCCCGCCGATTATGCGAGCAACACAGTCACTGGAGCTATCCCAGGAGTTACCTTGACTCTGTTGGGCACGACTTCTGGAAGCCCGGTAGATCTCGCAATTGGTTCCGACGCCACGCAGGTCTCGACGGCGATCAACCAGTTTGTGTCGGATTACAACACTGCCATCGGGCTTGTGAACACTCAATTCACTTTCAACAGTACCACGGGTTCGGAAGGGGTGCTCGCTTCCGATCCCACCGTGGTCGCCCTGCAGAGCACGTTGGAGCAGGCGCTCAACTACGTGAATACGCCGGCCACGGGAACCACAACCGTGTCAACACTGAACGATTTGGGCATCTCGGCGGGCGCTGACGGCGCCCTCACGGTGGACGTAACCACTCTTGATAACGCGCTCACCAACAATCCTACGGACGTGCAGAATTTTTTTGAAGGTGCATCGCTGAACGGCTTTGCAAACTCGCTGACGAACACGCTGAATACATTCACGGATCCCGCCAACGGCGCCTTTACCGTGGACCTGAGCGGCATCAGCACTTCGAGTGCCGGACTCACCTCGGAAATCAGCGATTTTGAGACAAATTACATCGCCAACCAGCAAACAATTCTTACCGCCATGTACAGCTCGGCTGAAATCGCGCTACAACAACTGCCGCAAGAGATGCAGGAACTCAACTCCGAGCTCGGCTTTACCAACAATGGGAGTAGCTCAGGATGAAACTAAGTGAAACAGGACTGTCTTATCGGAGATCGGCCATAGAGGGCGCAAGCCCAATCGGCCTGATCATTGCGCTCTTTGACACCTTGGTGGGCGATCTTCGCCGGGCCGCGGATGCCCTTCGCAAGAACGACATCGAGACGCGGTGCAGGGAGTTGAACCACGCCGCACTTGTGCTCGGCCGTCTGGATAGCTGGGTTGACCTCAAGGATGGTGGTGAATCAGCTCACACTCTAGCCAGATTCTATTCTTACCTGCGGGCAAAGATGATGGAGGCGTCGGCTACCAAGTCAGTCTCGCTGCTTGAAACACAGATCGAGATGATCCTGCATGTCAGGAGCGCATGGCAACTGCTGGACGCCTCGCACTTATCGGAAGCGGGAGCTGAAGCCTCTTCGGAAAAGGCTACTTTGGCTTATGCACCAACCTCAGAGGCAGATCGAGAGAGAATTCCATTCTCGCAATCAGCTTGATTCAAGTGTGAGCATGCAAACCTTCGTTGAAGTATTCGAGCCGTTTCCCTGTGAATTGAAGCCATTCTTCCTGTGTTTCGCAATGGATGCCTTGCAGGTGTAGAGCCGGGATTTGGCTTGATTCGCCGGTTGAAGGTTGAAGTGGATTTGTGTGAGCGCAGAAACGGTGCGCTGTTGCTGCAGTGGTTCTTGCGATGGATAGGTGGAGAGTTGATGAAGGCACTCGTGGTAGAGAGTTCAAACACAATGAAGGCCGTCTTGCGTCGTATTCTCTCTATGCGAGGATTTGAAGTTGCGGAGGCGGACGACGGCATACAGGCTTTGGAGATTCTCCGCGGTATGGGTAAAGCAGACCTTGTCCTGGTAGATTGGGCTCTAAACGAGATAGATAGCCTGGAGTTCGTCACTCAATGGAGACTTGAGAGCTGCGACAATACCATGATTATTATGCTGGCGGCGGCTGAACCGGGAATGCGCAGGCTTCAAAGGGCATTTATAGCTGGCGCCGATGATTACCTGATGAAGCCGTTTACTTCCTTACAGATCGATGAGAAGCTGGCGGAGGCCGGGTTCACTTGGCACTTGTGAGCAGTCCACCGCGGGCGGCCCGGGATCGCGCCGCCATCGTCGGCAACGATGCCCTCATCTTGAAATAACGCGCCCATCCTGCCGATAAAGACTCCATAAGACCGTCGCAAACCGTTGCCTGAGTGCGCTCGCATTGAAGGTGTAACTTGATCGGCACGCCGGAATACGACAGAGAGAGTTACCATGATTGCCCATGAACATCGCCCGCGGTTCAAAGAGAATGCGAAGCTCCGCGCAGGGCGCACAAGGCCGCGGATGCTGACAGGCCCCATTCATGTTGAGGGCGATCCGGCTTGCACCCCAACGCAAGTCATGATGCTTGAGCAGCCGAAGGGATCTCAAGGTGAATAAAAGCACATTGAGTGGAATTGGGATCGCGCTTGCGGGGATTGCTGTCGGCCTCTACCTGGACGGCGGCAAGCTTGGGCAGATGTTGCAACCCACGGCAGCCCTGATTGTATTTGGAGGAACGCTTGGCGCGGTGTTGGTACAGTTTCCATTCTCGATTGTGGTGCAGGCCGCCACGCAGTTGAAAGAGGTTTTCATCCATGTAGAGGATCCATCCTCGCGGTTGATTGAAGATTTGACGCGCTACTCGGTAACTGCGCGGCGAAGCGGCCTGATGGCTCTCGACTCAGAGTTGGAGTCGATCGAAGATCCATTCTTGAGAAAAGCTCTGACATTGGCTGTAGATGGAACCCATTCATCCGAGTTACGCCATAGGATGGAACTGGAAATGGACAGGGCAGCCGATAGCGAGGATGTGATGCACAGAGTATTTGAAGCCGCGGGCGGGTTCGCTCCGACCATTGGCATTCTCGGAGCTGTTATCGGACTTATCCAGGTCATGCAGCGGCTGGAGAATATCAACGAAGTTGGCAAGGGCATCGCGGTTGCTTTCGTGGCTACCATCTATGGAGTAGGTTCGGCGAATATCCTGTTCCTTCCCTGTGCGGGCAGGATCAAGATGCTGATGCAGCGTAAGCAAGTGCTCCGTGAATTGATCCTTGATGGTGTGATTTGCATTGTGGAGAAGACGAACCCCAGAGTTCTTGAAGCCAAGCTTGGCGTGTACCTAAGCCGGCCCGAAGGCAAAGTAAGAGAAAAGCTGGCGGCGTGATGAGGAGACGCCGCAGGAGTGAGGAAGGCGCTCATGCCGATCGCTGGCTCGTGTCTTACGCTGATTTCATGACTCTCTTGTTTGCTCTCTTTGTGGTGCTGTTCGCCTCGTCTCATCATGACAAGGAAGAGATCCAGAGGGTATCTTCCGCATTCAAGAATGGGTTTCAGGAAATGGGAGCGTTTTCGAGCGGCGCTAGCGTATCGGATGTGTCGCACTCCAATATGCCGACTGCCCGCAGTCTGAACAGCCCTGCTGCGAATGGTGGACTGACGGCGGCCGAGACACCGCGAGACGATGGCATCGACGTCCTGGAGTTGCAGAAGCAGCTCAGTAAGGCGCTCGGCAAGGAGATCGAGCACCGCGAGATCGAAATGCGAATGACTCCAGAGGGCTTCGTGATCAGTCTTCATGAACTCGGATTCTTTGACAGCGGTGAGGCGCAGTTGTTGCCTGGCGCATCAGACAAAATAAAACGGATTGCGACAGTGCTGATGCAATATGGGCTCAACATGCGGGTGGAAGGCCACTCCGACAATGTGCCGATCCACAATGCTGCATTCGCTTCCAACTGGGATCTTTCAACGGCACGCGCCATGGCCGTCGCGATGATGCTCGTCAATGAGTCGGGTTTTGATCCCAGTAGGATGTCGGTTGCGGGCTATGCGCAGTATCATCCGTCCGCGACCAACGATACTCCGGAGGGCCGCAGAGCGAACAGGCGAGTTGATATTGTGGTCTTATCCGGTCCCACTCATGCAGAAGCGAAACATAATTAGATTGCAGGAGATGCTAAGGGGAACAAACGGAGCCAGGATCGATTGCGCCGCTCGCCCCAATGACCGTATCTTATGGTGGCGCACCTGCCTGGATGGCAAGCCTGATTACGATGATATGGATCGTCGAGGCCAGAGCCTGCATGAGACTCATAGCGCATCGATCTTAAGGGGCCATTTTCTCAAGCGGGACGAACTGGGCAATCGCAGTGAACCGACCACCCTGGTAACCGTCGATTGAAACATTGAAATAGCTCCGCCGGTCCGGGCATGCCAAGACTGTTCCGGCAGCGCCATCTATGTACGCAGGGTCCGTCACCATCTTGGTGAAGACCGCCCGGCCGTCGGTTGTAATCGCCGCCGAAGCTATGTTAAACACCTCATAAATCGCATCGCGAAGGATCTCTTCAATTGGAGTCACTCGGAGGTGCTCTCGAACGACGCAGTCCGGAAATCCTACAAGCGCGCCCGCGAAGGAACCGAGAAGCGGCAGATCGGCTTTCACGATGATTGAAGTGTTATGAGGAAGAACTGTATAGATGCCATAAAGTTGCTTGATCTTCGTAACCGTCTCTGCGGTTAGCTGGACGAATGTGACTTTGCGGCCGATCAGCTGCGAAAAGCGCCTTGAAAGTGCGAATGGAGTTGGCTCTGCCATGTGTTAGCACCTTCCCAGAACTGGAATCAAGGCATTCTGTACGTCTTCCGGAGTGAATGGCTTGGAGATGAGAAATGTCGCTCCCGAACGCATGGCGAGCTCCCGTATTCCCTTTGATGTTTCTGATGTGATAAAGCCAAAAGGCACATCATTGTGGTCAGCTCTCAACCGTATGAGAAAGTCGATCCCTGACATTTCAGGCATGTTCCAGTCCGAGAGAATGAGCATCGGACGTTCTGTGAGAAGCTTTTCCATCGCTTGTACTCCATTTTCTGCTTCGCCCACTGTGAGCCCGCGATAGCCGGCCTGGCGGATTGTTCTCTGTACGATCATGCGCATCGTCCTGCTGTCGTCCACTAAAAGAATATCCATGCGAGAGCCTCATAAGTCTGTTCTGCCGCGCCAATCTGCGCATTGAGTGACAGATTGTACGTCCCTATCGGCACTTTGTAGAGGAGCGGTCAGAGCAAGCGGTCACAAATTACGCCACCGCGATTCAAGGCCGGCTCGCCCTGGTTTGACCTTCTTTTCAGGAAGCGGCCCCGAAGGCACATCGCACTGGGCGCTCAACATCGTACCGAGGCATGCGCCAGGGGCGCGGCAGTCGCCTGGTACCATGCCCGCTCATCATTGCTCGGGCACACAATTCCCGGTTATTTCTACAACATCGCGCAGGTCCGCGGCGATTCTCCATTCTGCCTTGTCCAACATTGACCTATCCACCAAGTTCGATCGGATTGAATCATCTCGTCCGGCGGCCATGAACTCATCCGGTGGAAGTGCCGATAGAGGAGCTTCGGACGGATACTGCCGGAATCACTTCAGGAGTCGCGGTTGAGAGAATCGCGCAGCCGGAGAATGGGAAGGGGATCATGGAGAACGCGAGTTTAGAAGATCAGGAGACCATTCGGGAGTTTCTCGTTGAAAGTCATGAGAACCTCTCGCGCCTGGATCAGGATCTGGTTGAACTGGAGAAACACCCGCAGGATGCGGGCCTGCTTGGAAGCATCTTTCGCACCATTCATACCATCAAGGGGGCGTGCGGCTTTCTGGCATTTTCAACGTTAGAAGGGATTTCCCACCAGGCAGAGAACCTTCTGAGTCAGTTGCGAGACGGTAAGCGGGAACTCAATCCGGCACTCGTGTCCCTGATTCTGGAGACGGTTGATGCAACCCGCAAAGTGCTGGCAGCGATTGAATCCAACGGGAAGGAAGGCCCGCTCGCCTTTGAGGACTTGACCGAACGCTTACGCGCGGCGGCGGAATTGAAGGTTGACGTTGAGAAGCCGGCCTCATCCTGCCAACCATGCGTGAGCGCAGCGCCTGATTGCAAGGCAGACCTCACAGTCGAGAGGAGTGCTTCTGGGCTTCAACAGAGCCGCCTATCCATGCAGGAAGAAAAGATCGCGGACACCAAGAAACCTGAAGCGAACTGGGACGGCGTTGAACGAAGGAAACAAAGCGGCACAAAAGATGAAGATGGCGAGAGATCTTCGGCAGCGGCGGATTCGAACATCCGCGTAGGAGTCGGCCTGCTGGACAAACTGATGGATTTGGTGGGGGAACTGGTGCTTACGCGCAACCAGATTCTTCAGTTCAACACCGAGCGCGAGGACGCTGCTCTCAACGCGACATCGCAGCGGCTTAACCTGATTACCACAGAGCTGCAAGAGGGCGTGATGAAGACGCGCATGCAGCCAATCGGAGTGGTGTGGAACAAGCTGCCGCGTGTAGTGCGCGATATAGCAATTGCTCTCGGCAAGGGCGTCCATCTGGAGATGGATGGAGCTGAGACGGAACTCGACCGAACAATCATCGAAGCCATCAAGGATCCGCTGATGCACCTTGTTCGCAATTCGTGCGATCACGGGATCGAATCGCCAGAGGTTCGAATGCGCGCGGGTAAGCCGGCTCAAGGGCTTCTGACTCTTCGCGCGTATCACGAAGGCGGCCAGGTCAATATCGAAATAGGCGACGATGGCGCCGGGATTGACATTGCGCAGGTTAAACAGAAGGCGGTAGAGTGCGGGCTGTTAAGGCCAGAACAGGCAGAAAAGACGAGTGACCGGGAAGCTCTCGGTCTGATCTTCGAGCCCGGGTTTTCGATGGCGAAATCAGTGACGAATATCTCCGGCCGCGGCGTTGGCATGGATGTGGTGAAGTCACACATCGAGAAGATCGGCGGCGTTGTCGATGTTTTCAGCCGGCCCGGCGAAGGCACTACGGTCAAGATCAGGATTCCACTGACGCTAGCCATCATTCCAGGGTTGGTGATCATGAGCGGCGGCGAACGGTTCGTAATTCCCCAGGTAAGTCTGCTTGAGCTGATCCGCCTCGAGGGAGATTCCGCCGGAAAGCACATCGAGCATGTGCATGGAACACCGGTGTATCGCCGGCGCGGGAGCCTCTTGCCTATCGCCTATCTCAACCAGGTGTTAGGGCTGAAATCCGCCGGCCAGGACGAGGCAGTCAGCATGGTGGTCCTGCAGGCGGAAGACCGGCAGTTTGGCCTTGTGGTGGACGGCATCAACGATACACAGGAAATTGTGGTGAAGCCGCTTGGCAAGCAGTTAAAGGGGCTCACCTTATATGCCGGCGCGACGATCATGGGCGATGGCCGAGTCGCCCTCATCCTCGACGTGCTCGGTATCGGCCAGCGCTCCGGTGTGTTTGGTGAATTGCGGGAACAAGCGCGGGCGGCGGACAAACAAAAGGCGCAAGCCGAAATTGAGCAACAGAGGTTGCTTCTTTTCCGGACCGGTTCATTCGATCGTTTGGCCGTGCCACTTTCTCTGGTCGCCAGGCTCGAAGAGTTCCCGCTCTCCGCCATCGAGCACGCGGGCGGGGGCCAGGTGGTGCAATATCGCAACCGCATCCTTCCCCTCGTGTCCCTGCGAAACATATTGGAACCCGGCATTTCAAACTTGGGACAGTTGGCCGACCCGGTGCAGGTGGTTGTTTTCAACGACGGCGACCGAAGTGTGGGCATGGTGGTCGACCAGATCCTGGATGTCGCCGAAGAGGCGGTCACGGTGCGACAGAAGTCGAGCCGCAAAGGCCTGCTCGGCTCGGCGGTGGTAGGCAAGCGAGTAACGGACTTTCTTGATCTCAACGAAGTCATTCACGCGTCAGAGGGCAACTGGGAACAGAACGCGGACGGGCAAGGGAGCGGCAAGAGAATCCTGATCGCCGATACCTCTGCGTTTTCAAGGGGCATGATCCGGAGCGGCCTGGATATGGCGGGCTATGTCGTAGTTGAGGCCGCGAATCTGGAGGAGTCGCTTCGCAGGTTGGAGCAGCAACCAGTGGACGTTGTCATCGCGGCGCTTGATCTTCCGCCGAATGGCAGCTCTGCTTTGCTTGCGGCGCTGCGCAGCCGGCCGGAGTGGGAAAAGATTCCGGTTCTGGCGGTCGCTGACTCAACCGATCAAGTTCTGGCATCAGCCGTTCGGACGGCGGGATTCCAGGACTGCCAATCGAAGGTTGACTCCGCAGCCATCCTCGAATCGGTGGCACGCCTCATTACGGCGTCAGCCACCACTGAATTAATACCTGAATGTGTGGGAGTGAAGGGATAACCAATGGCGATCGATATGACAAGAACGAAATCCGAAGTGGCGCAGACCAGCGGACAATTCTCCACATTCTTTGTGGCGGACCTCTTCTTCGGCGTGGATGTTCTCCATGTCCAGGAAGTGTTGCGCTCCCAGCAAATGACATCCGTGCCTCAAGCCCCCGGGGTCATTGAGGGTTTGATCAACCTGCGCGGCCAGATCGTCACTGCCATTGATATGCGACGGCGGCTCGGACTGCCACAGCGTGCCGGAGGTCAGGCGCCGATGAACATTGTGGTTCGCACCCTGGACGGCGCAGTGAGTCTGCTGGTCGACGAGATCGGAGACGTACTGGACATGGATGCAGCTACCTACGAACGGCCACCGCAGAATCTCGATCCCGCGGCAAAGGAACTCATCCGCGGTGTTTACAAGCTGAAGGACCGGTTGCTACTGGTCCTCGATGAAGAGCGCACGGTGGATCTCGCCGTCGGAAGGGCAGCCTAATGCCATTGACTTGTCATTGGTAATGAATAGCTAAGCAGATCGCATTGAACATTCAGCGAGAGCCTGTTGACTTTCGCAAAACAACATCAGCAAGAAAATCAGCGCCGGCAACGGCATAGCAAAGCAACAGGAATATTGCGAGGAGCAAAAAGAGATGGCAAGGCAAACAAGCAGCATTCGGCAGGTACCGTCCGGCCGGAATTCGTCCAACGGCGCTGCCGTATTGGACCGTCCAGAATTTGATGAGTCAACTGCCCAGGATGACGAACGGCTTCAGCAAGAAATCGTTCGCCTGGTTGAGGCTTCGCACGAAGGGCGCCTCACCGAGCGCGGACGGGCAGACCAATTTGAGGGAAGTAACCGCAAGGTCGTTGAGGGGGTGAACCGGATATTGGATGCCATTCTGCTGCCGATCGGTGAGGGCAACCGAGTTCTGGCGCAGATCAGCGCAGGCAAGATCGACGAATTGATCTCTCATACTTACAACGGCGACCACGAGAAGATGAAGCTGGCGATCAACAACGTGGGCAGCGTGCTGCAATGCTTGCAGAATGAACTAGGGCGACTGACAGTGGCATCCAATGCAGGGCTGCTCACGGAACGCGGCAATCCCGCCCAGTTTCAGGGCGCTTTCGCAGGTATCGTGACGAATGTTAACGAAATGCTGGACGCCATCTTGCTTCCCATCGGCGAGGGTAACCGAGTCCTCGAGTTGATCCGCGGCGGCAACCTGCGAGAGAAAGTTGAAATTGCCTGCAAGGGCGATCACGAGAAGATGAAGAATGCCATCAATGGCGTCCATCAATGGCTGTCTGAACTGGTCGTGTACATAACCAAGATCGCCAATGGAGAGCTGACTGCGTCGCTTGCCAAAGCTTCCGACCAGGACCAGATTCACGAGTGGCTCTTGATGCTGAAGACCAACATTAACAAACTGATCGACGACACCGACATGCTGGCCAAGGCGGCCTCTGAGGGTAAAGTGGGAACGCGCATTGACGCCAGCAAACACCTTGGAGACTATCGCAAGATTGTCCAGGGCGTGAACCAGACTCTCGAAGCGATTGTCGAGCCACTCAAGTCCACGGCGGAGAACGCAAGTACGCTGGCCTCTTCCTCTGAAGAACTTACGGCGGTCAGCCAGTCAATGGCCAGCACCGCGGAGGAGACCGCGGTCCAAGCCAACGTTGTGTCGGCGGCGAGCGAACAGGTCTCCAGAAATGTCGCCTCTGTGGCAACCGCATCGGAAGAGATGCAAGCTTCGATTCGCGAAATATCGAAGAGCGCCAACGACTCGGCGCGAGTGGCCAAGAATGCGGTCACTGTTGCGCAATCGACCAACGAAACCATGAAAAGGCTTGGCCAGTCCAGTCAGGAGATCGGCAACGTGATCAAAGTCATTACTTCGATCGCGCAGCAGACCAACCTGCTGGCGCTCAACGCAACCATTGAAGCCGCGCGCGCCGGTGAGGCGGGCAAGGGCTTTGCGGTCGTGGCCAATGAAGTGAAGGAACTCGCCAAGCAGACTGCAAAGGCGACCGAGGAGATCAGCCAAAAAATCGAGGCAATCCAGGGTGTCACCAAGGGAGCCGTTACGGCGATCGAGGAGATTGGCACCATCATCAACCAGATAAATGACATCTCCAACAGCATCGCTTCGGCAGTGGAAGAGCAGACGGTGACGACCAATGAAATCGGTCGCAGCGTTACCGAAGCAGCCCAGGGCGTCAACGACATCTCCAAGAACATCTCCGGCGTAGCTACTTCGGCGAGGAATACCACACAGGGAGCGAACGATACGAAAACGGCATCCCTGGAATTGAGTAAGATGGCAGCCCGGCTTCAGGCTTCCGTATCGAAATTTACATTCTGATCGATTCAGCGGTTAGGTTCACTGCCCGGCGGACGAGTCACCGTCTGCCGGGTGGCTATCAAGAAAAAGGCGGACATCGGATGAGCAAGGCATTGGTTGTAGATGACTCCAGGACGATTCGCATCATCATTCGCAGGATTCTGGTTGAACTCGGGTACGAAGTCTGCGAGGCGGCGAACGGCATCGAAGCCCTGAAAGTGGTTGAAGCCGACAAAGCTGCATTGGCCTTGGTACTGGCGGACTGGAACATGCCCGAGATGAATGGTTTCGATCTTCTGAAGCGCTTGCGACAGGATCCGGACCTGGCTGCCCTGAAGGTGATTATGGTTACCACGGAAACCGAGATCGAGCACATGGCGTCAGCCCTCAACGCAGGCGCAGATGAGTACGTCATGAAGCCGTTTACAAGCGACATCCTCAAGGAAAAGCTTGAGCTGGTTGGGATGCCTGCACTGACAAGGAATTAACCATGACTGCTGTGAACAAGCGCTTTTTGCAAGCAGGTGAACGAATCCGCGTGTTGGTAGTAGACGACTCTGTGGTCATCCGCCGCCTGGTCACGCAGGCTCTCGAGCAAGATCCGATTCTTGAAGTGGTGGGAACAGCATCGAACGGCGCCATCGGAATGCAACGGATCCCGCAGTTGAACCCCGACGTCGTCACATTGGATATCGAGATGCCGGATATGGATGGCCTGGAGATGCTGCGACGCATTCGGCGTGAATATCCGCAACTCCGGGTCATCATGTTCAGCACGCTTACCGAAAAAGGCGCAGCAAAGACATTGGAAGCCTTGACGCTTGGGGCCGACGATTATGTAGCCAAGGTTTCCAACCAAGGCTCACTCGATCGCTCAATGGATCGACTACGGGAAGAAATGATCCCGAAGATCAAGCAGTTCTTCTGCCTTGTGAAACCCACCGAAGCCGCGGATCGGATCAAATCCGCATTGACTACGATGGAGCAGGCAGGCCAGCCGGGCAGGCCGGGCACGCAGCCCAGGAAGGCGCGGCCTAAAGTGGTCGCAATCGGAGTGTCAACCGGTGGCCCGACGGCGCTGGGCGCCATCCTGCCCATGTTGCCGGTGGATTTTGCATTACCCATTCTGGTTGTGCAGCACATGCCGCCTCTCTTCACGCGGTTGCTCGCGGATCGCCTCAATGCCACTTGCCGGTTGCCCGCCGGGGAAGCAGTCCAGGACAGTCCAGTTGAACCGGGCAGGATTGTGATTGCCCCCGGAGACTTTCACATGAAGCTTTCTTCCAGTGGAGGCGCGGTGCGCATCCTTCTGGATCAGTCACCGCGGCAGAACTCCTGCCGCCCCGCCGTCGACGCGCTGTTCGGTTCCTGCGCGCAGGTATACGGCGGCGCGGTTCTTGCCGTTGTTCTTACTGGCATGGGCCAGGACGGTTTGCACGGCGTTGAGATTCTCAAGGCGCAAGGAGCGAGCGTGATTGCGCAGGATGAAGCGTCCAGCGTCGTCTGGGGAATGCCGGGCGCCATTGTGAATGCCGGTCTTGCGGACCATGTGGTATCGCTCGATGAAGTAGTGCCCGAGATTCTTCGCATCGCGGGAAGAGATTAAGAGGAAACTTGATGGGCAGTCAAACACTAGTCTCGGAGATCTTGCCGGAGAATTATCGGTTCCTGCAGGCGCTTGTCTATTCCCAGGTGGGAATCGTTCTTGAGAACAACAAGAACTATCTGTTTGAAAGCCGCCTCGTTCCCATCGTCAAGCAACTCGAACTCGGTTCGATCAACGCCTTGTGCGAACACATCCTTGCCAAGCGCGATCCAGCGATCGGCCAACAAGTCGTGGAGGCGATGACGACAAATGAGACCTACTTTTTCCGCGATCCCGCTCAATATGAAGCCATACGAACGGTCTTGTTGCCGAGGCTGAAGGAAGAACGAAAGGCTACAAGGAAACTGCGTTTCTGGTCAGCTGCCTCATCGACCGGACAGGAAGCGTACAGCCTGGCCATGCTGCTATTGGAAGAAGGGCTGAAGGACTGGGACGCGCAGATCCTCGGCACTGATTTTTCCTCGAAAGTTGTGGAACGCGCCAACGCCGCCGATTACCAGCAGATTGAGGTAAACCGGGGACTGCCGGCGGCTCTGCTGATCAAGCATTTCCACCGTTCCGGCCTGAATTGGCAGTTGAGTGAGTCGGTGCGGCGAATGACTCACTTCGAGACCATTGACCTGCGCAAGAGAATGCGTACGTTGGGGCCTTTCGATCTGGTCTTCTGCCGCAATGTCATGATCTATTTCGACAACGAGACCAAGCGGAACATCATGAAAGAAATCCACAGTACATTGTTTCGAGGAGGTTGGCTATTGCTCGGCGGCGCCGAGTCGGCCTTCGGCCTCGATGAGTGGTTCGAACGAAAGACCGTGGGAAATATAACCGTCTATGTGGCCCGATGAAAGAGAGCTTATGCAAACGGAAGTAAGTGTAGAATTGCTCGCGCAGATTGTGGAGTCCGTGTTCCAGACAATGATGAACCTTGGCGTGTCCACATCTGACGCTCCATGGACTCACGGAGGGGAGCGATTGACCTCCTTTGTGCACCTCACTGGCGATTGGAACGGAGCCGTGCTGTTCGAGTGCAACCCGCTGCAGGCATGCCAATTCGCTGGCCGAATGCTGTCGATGGATCCGCCCGAAAGCGTGGACGACGATGTGCGCGACGTACTGGGCGAACTGGCCAACATGATCGGCGGCAACATGAAGTGCGGGATGGCGCCCGGAGTGTGCCTCTCCATGCCGACCGTCATGGAAGGCCATGACTATGACTTGCGGGTTTGCGGTTCCCAGTTCCAGGAAAGACTTGCCTTTGAATGCGCCGATGGACACTTCTGGGTCACGGTCCTCACTACGAAGGGATAATTGGGAACAGAAGTTAGCCTCGGCGCGGTGGATCGCGGAATGCGCGAGTGCGGTAGCCGACGAAGATTGCCGGTGTTGGCGTTCTGATGGGTGCAATGCCCAAGCTGATGCGCAGGGTTTCTCCGCAGACGCAGGTTGCGGATTTCCTTCAGGAATTGTGTGCGCTGCATCCCGGTGCAACGGTACGGTCAGATATTGCGACCCAATTCTCTGGGCGCCGACGAACGACGACTCGACACAAATGGTTTGTCGGTACGGGAGCCCTGATCCTTCTTGGGAGCATTACTCCGCTTGCGGCAGCAACACGATCATGGCCTTGAGCGTGGCCAACAAATGGTTGATCTCGCGCCGCACCTCATCGTAGCCATCTTGGAACAGGCTCGGTTCGAGTTCAGGCACTTCGGCAATTCCACTCAGTACTTTCATTTGTCCCATCTTGTTCTCCTGTCTTGCTTAAACGTGCTGGATCTTCCATCCGCCTTGATTCAGGCCTTGTTCACTCTCTCCAGCTTCAGGCCGGATAAACTCTTTCAACACCACGCTGAGCCGGATGCGCCCTTGCCGCGCATCTCGCTCGTGAGCGACTACTGCGAGGAGGCCGCGAGGCAGCGATGCGCAGCGGCGGCCCTCGTCAGGAACATTTTTCGCACAGCATCATGGATACGCTCTACAGCCGCACGGCGGTAATCCCAGCGACCGTCTCCATCGGGTTGCTCCACGACCATCGTCGCGTTCGCCTCAAACAGAAGAATCTCGCCTCGCTGATTGAGACCGAAGTCGATGCCGCCATAGTCGAGGCCGAGCGACGCCTGCACCTGGTGGAGCGCAGCCATTGCCTTGTTCCCCAGCACGCCCGGCATATCGGCCAGGAATTCCGCTTCTTCGGCGCGGTGTTCGACGCGATCTGCCATGTCGGCGCTGAAGTAGTGGATCTTCCAGTCTTGCGAGATGGCCAGATGGAGCGGATAAAGCTGTCCGTTGACCATCATCACGCGGTACTTCCGAGCGCATCCGTCCGAACCTCGCGCATCGAGATATGCGATCGCCAGCACTTCATCCTCCGGCCTTCCCGACCCAGGGAGGCCAGCCACTGCGGAAGCGAGTTCCGACTCGGACTCGACCTTGCAAAAATGTTGTCCCATGTGGAAGCCTGGCGTCCGCAGGAGAAGTGGGAAGGTGAAGCCTCGCGTGGTAAGTGCGTCTGCTCCATCCGGTCCAGCCAGAAGCTCATGGCGGAACAATGAAGTTGCGGGAGTGATCAGTCCCGGCAGTCTACCCAGCCGGTTTGCATTTTGGCAACGGCCTGTTGCACGCACCGCCGCCGGCGCATTCAGAACCGGAGCAGACGTGGATGCCAGCAGCAACTCGGCCGCAGCCAATGCCTCAGATGCCAAGTCGGAATCGCCGATTCCGTTGAAGACAAATTGGTGCGGCGGTAGCGGAGTCTTTCTATCGAAAAAATCCGCGACCACAACAGTTGTCTGAAAGACGCGGTCATCGAGGAGCTTTTCAATCGGCGTGTTACCCCCGGTGGAAGACACAAGCAGCAGCACTGGAATGGGCTGGGAGTCGCCCCGGAAGGGTGCAGGGAAAGAATTCTTCTGTCCAAAGGATTTCCGCTGGTGCAGCTTGGCTGCTTCCAACTCGCCCAGCCGGGTAAGTGCGTAATACATTCCGCCGTGCGCCTGGGGAAACTCCGGATCGATCCGCAACGCCGCCTCGTAATGCGTGCGCGCTGCTTCGGCATTGCCTCCTTCAAGCAACACGCTGCCCAGATTCACCTGGCAGACAATATCTTCAGGATGGTACTTCACAGCTTCGCTGTAAACCATTTGCGCGGCTTTACGCTGCCCGGCGGCAACCAGCAGCTTTCCAAACGCGAACAGGTTCGGCAGGTGCGATGGCTCAAGTGCGAGGACCTTCAAGTGGTCGATCCTTGCCTCGAGGCTGCGTCCCATCTCTGCAAGCAATGTGGCCCGTTCGACACGCAGGCCGACTTCAAAGCTGCTCTGCAGTTCCTTCTGTGCGTCCAGTTGCGTATTGAGGAACCGCACCCTCGCGTCCCGTTCCAGCCATGGCCGCCAGGTGCTCGCAACTCGTTTCACAGGATGCGCCGGGCACTGCAACGCACGGCCAGCGGCCAGCGTTGCCTCAACCAGAGTGTCCATTTCGGTGCGGGTCGTTCGGTGGTTCACCATGGCTGCGCGGATAGCGAGTTGGCCCCCGATGAGAGTTGTAGAAGGCGCGACAGCGCCCGCCTCCTGCAGTTGAATGACGATGTTGCGGTTGAGCTGATCGGATTGCTCGGCCGTCGCCGATTTGTCTGGACTTGGGAAGCGATAGCGGAAGCAGACGATGTTGAGCTCGAGGGGCGCCATCAGCTCCAATTCCGGCGATGCGACAATGCGGCTCTCCAAATACCGCGCCAGTTCGCAGGTGCGGCTGATCACCTCACCAATCGCTTTCATGCCGTAGACCTTGAGCGTGACCCAGGTCTTGAGAGCGCGAAAGCCACGCGAGAGATCGGGGCCTAGGTCGCAGGGCCATGGAGAGCCGGCAGACATCCCGCGTCCCTCCCGGGTGAGATACGGGGACGATGAAGCAAACGCCTGCCTGTGGCGCATGCCGTCGCGCACCAGGATGAAGCCGGCGTCATAGGGCACCTGCGCCCACTTGTGGAAGTCAAAAGCCAGCGAATCCGCAGACTCAATGCCCTTGAGCCGCGGCGCCAGCTCTGGGACCAGCATGGCCAAAGCCCCGTATGCACCGTCGACGTGGAACCAAAGCTTGTTCTCGGCGCATATCCCGGCGATTCCAGAGAGGTCATCGATCGCCCCGGTATCAACTGTCCCGGCAGTCCCGATGACGAGAAACGGAGTGAAACCGGCATCTCGATCCGCGGCGATAGCCTTCTTCAGAGCGATCAGATCGATTCGTTGTCGGCTGTCCACTGCAACCAGCCGTAGCGCTTCGCTGCCCAGTCCGGCGAAATCCAGCGCTCGCCCAATGCTTCCGTGCACGGCCGTCGAGGCATAGGCCGTCAGTTTCTGTGTGGCTTGGCCGATGCCTTGCCGGCGAACATCGCAGCCCAGTCTCGCGTCCCGCGCCACGACCATCGCAATGAAGCTTGCCATCGATGTGCCGGTGACGAAAAGCCCGGTGGCTTCACTGGGAAAGCCGAAGAGTGTGCGCATCCAGTCGACGACCTGATTTTCAACTGCGAGAGGAATCTGATCGCGACCGCCAACATTGGCATTCAGACCGGCGGCCAGCATCTCTGACAGCATGCCGACAGGTGTACCCCCGCCCTGCACCCAGCCCAGAAAGCCAGGGTGGGTATTGCGAGCCGTGAAGGGCATGATCGAGGTCATGAACTCCTCATGGACCTTCGCGAGTGCCGTGGGCTCCGAGGGGAGACCTTCAAGAAAATGTGCGCGCACCTGGTTCGGGATCACTTGCCACACAGGACGTTCGCGGATGGTTTCGATGGAACCAAGCATGTCATCGAGCATGCGATGAGCTTGTTGACGAAATCCTGTCCAATCGGCAGGGTCAAGCGTGGCAGTAGTGGCCGGCACTTTCGTGTGGAAATGTCCGGGTAGCCTCTCGCGCCTGTTGATCCTCCGATTCATGTTCTCTCGCGTTTTCAGATGGTCTCCATGCCGGATGGGCTCCGGCAACGCCACCACTCTATGTGCAATTAGGGCGCCACTCGTCCCATCGCGTGCAGTTTTGATGATCAATAAAGACCGTATCCTCTTCTGGGCTGTGTCTGGACAAGAATCAATCCCGTGCTTGAGCAAACAACTCGCGGAATTGAGCTTGAGCGTGGTTGCCTGCAGTCGAAAGCCCTTTAAAAGCGCGCGTTCTCATATCGCTCTAATCTGTGAACGGATCTGTGCGGAAGCGGGCTGCTCACCGGACACGCGCCCCCTGTTGCCAGGGCAAAATCTAACCGGAATGCCATTTCCGCGCGCTCTTCTCGTAGAAGGAATAGTCTGAGTAGATGATCGCATTTTCATATTCCTTGGCGGCCAGGAGACTCGGACTGTGAGCCCAAGCCAGTCTCTGAGCGTTCAACGCATGATGGAGGATGCGCATGATCCGTCTTCTCCAATCTCCAGACTGTCGCAGACCTTCTCGAGACTGCGGCAACCGTGATTTGTGGCGTAAACAATCGAGGCGAGGTGGGCCTGAACGGATCGGCGATAGATGCCGATAGGCGATTTGACGCAGATTCACTTTGCAGCCGAAGGGAAGAATCATGCAGATCAGCGGTATCTCAAGAATCACTCCATCGACATCGGGTCAACTACCTGCACCGCCTCAGCCCAAGGCGCCGATTTCATCATCTTCAGCGGCACTACCGCAGCCGGACCCTGCAGTCACGTTCACTTCCTCCGTCACCGGCGCACCACCGACCGCCGCCTCGACGCGGGCACCCGCGCCTGCCTCACCGGCCACGCATTCTCCCGGAGTTTCCAGTTCCCTGGCAGACATCCAGAGCTCTGTGAGCAGCAGTCAAGTGGCCGCACTCACTACGTCCTATTCCACCACTGTGGCAGGCAAGAGCTATTCGGGAAGTGTCCAGGAGTCAGATGGAAGCTATGTAGCCTCTATTCCGAACCTGCCGGGAGCCAGCGCCAGCGGATCCAGCGTCCAGTCCGCGGAGAACAATCTCAATGTGGTTGTGGATAGTCTCGTATAGCTGTTCTTGATTCATAGGTGGTTTCGCATGCCGAATTGCGCACAGGATTGACAATCGCTCGCTCGCGCAGAGTTTACCAGGAAAGAGAAGCATGTTCGCAGGACAAGTAAATTGGAGCAATCCAGCCAATGCTGCGGGCCAGCAAGCACTGCCCCCCAATTTTGCCGCCGGCGAGGAAAGTGAGACTGCGTTTGCGCTCGTGTATGAAGCGGTTCTTGGCCTTGCAGACGATCAGTGTTCCCGGAGCGGAGCGTCCAATAATTGGCTCGATACGGATGGTGAAGGCGACCTGCCTGAGACGCAAGACTCCAGCCGGCTGAATGGCGCAATGAGCGTGGGCTCAGGCGTTGGTGCGTACGGCTCTACAGGCCAAAACTCAAACTCCGAAATCGCTTTTGCTTTTCCCGGAGCGGCAAACTACGGCAGCAGCATGGAGCGGTTCATGTCCAGGAGCAGCCAGGCGCAACTCGAACCGGTTCCAACGCAAGCAGCGGGCATTGACCCAGCGTGGGCCACCAACAGAGCGCGGCTGGATGGAAATCGTGCGCAGCCGTCCGGGCTTTCAGGCGACGTTGCTGCACCCTCGAATTCAGGCGGAAACTTGAACAAGAGTCAGCTTTCTGATTGGATGGATGCGCACGCGCTCTCGCGGTCCAGTCATCACTGTGCGATGTATTGTCGGCTGGGGATGGAGGCGGCGGGCCTTAACACAGCGGATCGTCCTCAATCCGGTGATGCGGGAGATTACGGACCCTTCTTGATGAGGCACGGAGCGCAAACAGTGCCATCCGACTCCTATGTTCCACAAACAGGGGATGTTGTCGTCTTCAATAAAACTGATCAACACCCGAGCGGCCACATTGAAATGTACGACGGTCAACACTGGGTGTCAGATTTCATGCAACATGCTTTTTCGCCGTATCGGGATGCAATGAGTACGCCCCCTTTTACAATTTACCGGCTAAGTTAGGCCAACCATAGGGATTCGTCTCGCGACCAGATGCAATACAGAGCAATCGACGCTTCTTGAAAGAATGCCGGCGTCGAATCGATGGTCAACGTTGAAAGGTTCGCATGGCGTTCGTAGTTTCCCCGCCCGAGATCGTGCTGCCGAGGTTAGGCGGTGAGCTGCGCTGTGTTGCACGCCAGCCCATCCTTGACCGGCACAGCAGAGTAAAGGGCTACGAACTGCTGTACCGGTCCGGGCGTAACGCTTTCTTTAGCGGAGATGGAGACCAGGCTACCCGGACCATGCTCGACAATTCGGTGATTTTTGGGCTGGATGTGCTTGCAGCGGGGCTACCGGCGTTTGTGAATTGCACCACGGAGTCACTGGTCGAACGGCTGGTTGACGTGCTGCCCCCTGGTTCAGCGGTCCTCGAGATCCTTGAAACGGTGGAGCCGACGCCCGAACTGATTGCCGCGTGCCGTGAACTGAAGGCCGCAGGTTACCGAATCGCACTGGATGATTTCATCTGGGAACCAAAGTTCCAACCACTGGTGGAGTTGGCGGACTACATCAAGGTAGATTTCCTCCAGTCAGACGCGGCGGCGCGACAAGACCTGTTCAAGCGATTGAGCGGTAGGGCGATTACCCTTGTCGCGGAGAAGATTGAAACACAATCGGATTACATGCAAGCTTGCGCCGAGGGCTTCATCCTGTTTCAAGGATATTTCTTCTGTCGTCCGCTGCTGCTGGAGAACCGGAAGGTCCCGGCTAACCGGTTCGCTCATTTTCAGATTCTTGAGCTTCTGCGGCACGATCCCCTCAATCTTCACCGGTTGAGCGAACTGGTCAAGCAGGATACCTCTCTCACTTACCGATTCCTGCGCCTGGTCAATTCGCCGGTGTGCGCAATTCGGCAAGAGGTACGGTCGATCAAGGCGGCGCTGGTGGTATTGGGCGACGATGCAATACGCCGCATCGCGACACTGGCCATCACCAGTGAGATGAACGCCAATCAGCCGGCGGAGATTCTGCGAATGGCTTTCGCACGGGCCCGGTTTTGTGAAATGGCCGCAGAGATTTGCGCGTTGGGACAGGCGGAGCAATACCTGCTCGGAATGTTCAGCTTGCTGCCGGCGATGTTACGCGTCCCCATGCAAGATATCATCCCGATGCTGCCCTTGCGGGACTGTATTCGAGAGGCGTTGATGGGCGCGATGAGCCTTGATAGCTGCCTGCTGCATTGGGTGGAGTTTCACGAGCGCGGCCAATGGGCGAAGTGCGATGCGATCGCTCAATCCTATGGCTTGAACCAGGAAGAGATGATCCGGTGCTATATCGAGGCGGTGATTTGGGCTGATGCGGCTCTGCAGTTTGCGTCGTGAGTTGTCACAGTTCGTTGCGGACGCACCGGTTACAAACCTGCGCGGCGATCCATGTGCAATCGGAGCAGGCTTCGCGTTACCTGTCGCGATTTGCCGCAGCCTCAACGACAATCGTCAGGTGAGGACTTTCCGCGGATAGCCTGGCGCTTGAGAATGTTCTCCATAAGTTCCTTCATCAGGTCCTCCAGGTGCTTTCGAACTCTCTCACTCAACTGTGGGAATTGAAAGCCAATTGCAGTGTCCGACCGAATTGTTCTCACCTGGCCTCGCACACGAAAGGGAAGATGGTTCACGCTGAAAGTCAGCTCCACCAGCATATCCTGGGAAAAGAGCTGCGGCCTTCGCAATACCATCATGCAGCCCCCCGCACTGAGATTCGCGATTGTTGCCTCACAGAATGGCTCACCAGCCGCCATTTGGACGGTCGCAGGACCTGTGCATTCAAGACGGGGCGCCTGCCGTCGCTCCCCAGGCCCTCTGAGTGAGCTCTTTGTTGGAAGGTTCCCGATCAGGCGCTCTATCAGCGCCTCAAGTCGTCTTCTCAGCCTGTCGTTGGGCAGTGGGAATTGAAAGCCGATGGTCGTGTCTGATCGCTTTGATTTCACCTGACCAAGCGCTCGAAACATCAGGTCATTGATTTCAAAGGTGAGTTCGACAATCGAATCCTGCTGAAGGCATTGCGGATCTTTCAATACAAGCAGGCATCCTCCCATACTCAGATTCACGATTTTGGCAGGACGGGGCAACTCGCCGGCTGCCATCAGCACGCCGGCGGAGCCTGTGCATTCAACGCGAGGGTTGCGCCGTTGCTCCTTCGTCATCTTCCGTTGCCTCATCAACCGCATGCTTGCGGCACGTTCGGAAGAGGTGTGACCTTGCAGCATTGTGCAAGAGCATTGCTCCCGTTGGCCGTGTTCGCTTGAACGCCGTGGCTTCAGGTGACCGCATTGCCTGAAATACAATGGTTGGTTGCTTTCCGATCGCAACCGAAGTGAAATGTCGCCCTGCAGGCCACACCAACGCGCAAACCACCGCTTCCGTTTCGCCTGAAGCCCTGGGTTTACAAGGGCCGAGTGCTCCCCACTGGAGATCTTTGCATTGGTACTATCGGCATATGAGCGCCAACTGTTGCATTCACTTCTCTCTTGACATCCTTGATCGCATATTAGGCTTGCCTACGATGCGTGGTGTGCCCGGTCCCGTAAACTATTCATAACTTGAATTGTGAACTTTCACCGTATGCGTAAACCCAAACCGGTGCGCGATGACACGCAGCGCCAAGGTTTGAACCCATAAGATGAATGTTGGCGTGAGGACGCTCCTTGAAGAGCCTTCTCTGCACGGCGGCGCGGAGGCGAACAGCAATGTCGGAGGAAAGACAATTACGTTCCAGAGCGTGGTTTGGCCGCTCTGACAAGGATGGCTTCATTCATCGCAGTTGGATGCGCAACCAGGGATTTCCCGGCGACGTCTTCGATGGCCGCCCGGTCATCGGCATCTGCAATACGTGGTCTGAACTGACCCCCTGCAACGCCCACCTCAGAGCGCTGGCCGACTGCGTCAAGCGCGGAGTGTGGGAGGCAGGCGGCCTTCCCCTCGAGTTCCCGGTCATGTCGACCGGTGAAACCAATCTGCGCCCCACGGCCATGCTCTTCCGCAACCTGGTCAGCATGGATGTGGAGGAAAGCATTCGCGGCAATCCGATAGACGGCGTCGTGCTCATGTGCGGCTGCGACAAGACCACGCCGGCGCTGGTGATGGGAGCTGCAAGCTGCGACATTCCGGCGATTGTCGTTTCCGGCGGAGCCATGTTGAACGGAAAGCTCCAGGGCAGAGACATTGGATCGGGAACAGACGTCTGGCGATTCAGTGAGAACGTGCGCGCCGGCCTGATGACCCAACAGGAGTTCTCTGAAGCCGAGTCCTGCATGTCCCGTTCCGCCGGCCACTGCATGACCATGGGCACTGCTTCCACCATGGGCTCCATGGTCGAGGCGCTTGGTCTTTCTCTGCCCTATAACTCGACCATTCCCGCGGTCGACTCCCGCCGCTCGGTGCTCGCCCACATGTCCGGCCGGCGCATCGTGGAGATGGTGCGCGAAGACCTGAAGCTCTCAAAGATTCTCAAGAAGGAAGCCTTTGAAAATGCCATCTGCGTGAATGGCGCAATCGGCGGCTCGACGAATGCGGTCATTCATCTCATCGCAATCGCCGGCCGCATCGGTGTGCCGCTCACTCTCGACGATTGGGACCGCGTGGGAAACAAGACGCCCACCCTGGTTGACCTGATGCCCTCCGGCCGCTTCCTCATGGAAGACTTCTATTACGCCGGCGGACTTCCCGCAGTCATCAAGACCCTCGTTGAACACGGCCTGCTGCATGCCGATGCGTTGACGGTGACCAACAAGTCTATTGCCGAAAACTGCAAGGACGCGACCAACTGGAATCAGGAAGTGATTCGCAACTTCGATCATCCGCTGATCTCGAACGGCGGTGTCGCCATCCTGCGCGGGAATCTGGCTCCCGGCGGAGCCGTCCTGAAGCCATCCGCTGCTTCTCCAAATCTCATGCGCCATCGCGGACCCGCGATCGTATTCAGTTCCATCGAAGATTACAAGCAGCGCATCGAGGACCCCGAACTGAACGTGACGGAAGACTCGGTGATGGTGCTGCAGAACTGCGGTCCCAAGGGCTATCCCGGAATGGCCGAAGTCGGCAATATGGGCCTGCCGCCCAAGCTGCTTGCGAAGGGCGTCACCGATATGGTGCGCATCTCCGACGCGAGAATGAGTGGCACGGCTTATGGCACGGTGGTATTGCATGTGTGCCCTGAAGCAGCTTCAGGCGGCCCGCTCGCGCTCATTGAGGACGGCGACATGATTGAGTTGGATGTGGAAGCCCGCCGCATCCACGTCGAAGTCTCAGATGAAGAATTCAGTCGCCGCCGCGCTCACTGGACTCCGCCTCCCCCACGCGCTACAAGCGGATATCAGCACTTGTACATCAAGCACGTAATGGAGGCGAGCGAGGGCGCCGACCTGGACTTCCTGGTAGGATGCCGCGGCGCAGCCATCCCGCGTGAATCGCACTGAGGATTGTGCTCCCCGCGTTTGCCGAATTTGAACGCACTGCAATACGCATCTCTGAACATGGGATGAGACACTGGGAGCGGGCTTCAACCAACCTCAGCAGGAAAATGGAAAGGCAATGAGCAATCGACTCGCTGGCAAGACAGCACTCATCACCGGGGCAGGACAAGGCATTGGCCGTGCGTCTGCACTTTTCTTTCAGTCGGAAGGTGCAACTGTCTGGGCCACCGACATCCATCGCGCGGCTCTCGATTCGCTCGCCGCGGAGCGGCCCGCGATCACGACGCGCATCCTCGACGTAACAGATTCAGATGCGGTCAACCGAGCGGCTGAAGAGATCGGCACGCTGGATGTGCTCTTCAACTGCGCCGGCTATGTGCACCAGGGAGACATCTTCGCGTGTACGCAGAAGGACTGGGATTTTTCCTTCGATCTGAATGTCACCTCCATGTATCGCACCTGCCGCGCCTTTCTTCCCGCCATGATCGCCGCGGGCAAAGGGAGCATCATCAACATGTCTTCTGCTGCATCCAGCGTGAAAGGTGCGCCCAATCGCTTTGTGTATGGCGCAACCAAGGCGGCCGTCATCGGTCTCACCAAGGCCATCGCAGCGGATACAGTCGCAAAGGGAATCCGTTGCAACGCCATCTGTCCCGGCACAGTTGAAACGCCCTCGCTCCATGACCGCATTGCCGCGCAGGGAGACGCGGAGAAGGCTCGCGCCGCATTCCTTGCGCGCCAGGCGATGGGCAGGCTGGGAAGGCCCGAAGAAATTGCCGCGCTGGCGCTTTATCTCGCGTCCGATGAGTCCTCCTTTACCACCGGCCAAGCGCACGTGATTGACGGCGGCTGGACGATCTAACTCAACGCATCTCTTCGGAGGAATATGAAGCTGTTACGCTATGGCCCGGCTGGAAGTGAGAAGCCCGGAATGCTTGCAAACGACGGCACAATCCGCGATCTTTCAGCGATTGTGCGTGATATTGACGGAACCCTGCTCGCGGAGGCACTTCCCCGGCGGTTGCTTGCCATCGGTCCCGCGTCCTTGCCCGCGGTAGACAGCGGCACGCGCCTCGGCCCCTGCGTTGCGGGAGTTGGAAAGTTCGTCTGCGTCGGCCTCAACTACTCCGATCACGCAGCCGAATCGGGCATGGCTGTGCCCAAAGAGCCCATCATTTTCATGAAAGCAACGTCCTCCATCATTGGACCTGACGATGACGTGGTGATTCCCCGCGGTTCAGAGAAGACCGACTGGGAAGTGGAACTCGGTGTGGTCATCGGCAAGAAGGCCAAGTATGTCAGCGAGCAGGATGCGCTCTCGCATGTTGCAGGCTATTGCGTGGTGAACGATCTGTCGGAGAGAGCGTTTCAACTTGAAGGCACCGGCCAATGGGTCAAGGGAAAAAGTGCAGATACGTTTGGCCCCATCGGACCGTGGCTTGTCACCTCCGATGAAGTTCCCGATCCGCAGAACCTGGCCCTTTGGCTCGAAGTGGATGGACACAAATACCAGAACGGCAACACGAAGACGATGGTCTTCGGCGTAGCTCATCTGGTCAGCTATCTGAGCCGCTTCATGAGCCTTAGCCAGGCGACATCGTCTCCACCGGCACCCCGCCCGGAGTCGCCATGGGAATGAAGCCGCCGAAGTATCTGCGCGCCGGCAGCACCATCCGGCTCGGCGTGGAAGGTCTTGGCGTGCAGACTCAACGCGTCGTGGCCGAAGCGGAATAGCGCCATCGTCAGGGAGCAGGTTGCATGGGCACCTTCGCAAGTTATCCAAGCCTCGCTGATCGCGCCGTAATCATCACCGGCGGAGGCTCCGGCATCGGTGCTTCTCTTGTGGAAGAGTTCGCGCTGCAGGGCGCAAAGGTCGCATTTCTCGATATCGCGGAACAAACTTCGCAGAGCCTCGTCAATGATCTCTCCGCGCGCTGCGCGCATGCGCCGTTTTTTATCCGATGCGACATCACCGACACTTCCGCGCTGGTTTCAGCAATTGAGCAAGCATCGGCAGCATGCGGCGCTCCCCGCGTGCTGGTCAACAATGCCGGCAGCGACGATCGTCACGCGTTCGGTGCGGTCACACCCGAATACTGGGACCAGCGGATCGCAATCAATCTGAAGCATCAGTTCTTCGCCGCGCAGGCCGTCGCTCCACTCATGAAGGCGGCCGGCGGCGGATCCATCATCAACATGAGTTCCATCGCGTGGATGATTCCAACCCCCAACCTCTCCGTGTACGAAATCGCCAAGGCCGGCATCGTCGGCATGACCCGCGCTCTCGCCCACGGCCTCGGCGAAGCGAGCATCCGCGTCAATGCGGTGCTTCCCGGAGCCATTCTGACCGACCGCCAGCGCCGTCTCTGGCGGTCCGACGAATATGACCGGAAGATCCTGTCATGTCAGTGCATCAAGCGCCACATTCTCCCCATCGATGTGGCCCGGCTGGTTCTCTTCCTGGCCGCCGACGACAGCGCCGCGATGACCAATCAGAGTTACATCATTGATGGCGGATGGATCTAGAGCCTTCGGATCGCCTGGGATAGCGGTTCATCGAAAGACCTTGGGCTGGATCCAATCGAGAGATGCGCAAATCAGCGGCGGGCCTTATGATTGTGACCGGCAGAATTGCCCAGGCAAATGAGTTCGGAATCTCGATTCCAAATCTCGATAAGCTTGAAGCGGTTGCACAGAGCAGCATCATGGCAACAATGAGGAAGACATCATGGCATCCTATGCAATTCCTGAAGTAGTGACTCCCGCCCCCGTTGCGAAGGACGAAGTTCTGCTGGTCGCCAACGGCGATCTGCGCCAATCCGCGAATGAAGTCTGTTGGGCCGCGCAGGGCCGCCTTGAGCAGATGTTGACCGAGGCCTTTCTCGCGGAGGGCATCAAGCTCCGCCGCGCCCACCCGTTCAATCCGGCACTCAAGCACGGCTTCATTCATAGCCAGCGCATGGGCATGAACGTCTTCGAGCACATCCACCCCGACGCGCCCATCGTGGTTGCCGAAGCCGTGTGGCAATACAGCGCGCATCTGCTTGCCGGCCTGGAGTCGCATCGCGGCCCTATTCTCACCGTCGCCAACTGGTCAGGCCAGTGGCCCGGCCTGGTGGGCATGTTGAACCTCAACGGCTGCCTCCGCAAGGCGGGCGTTCCCTTCACCACCCTGTGGAGCAAGGACTTCAAGGACCCGCTCTTCAAGCGCGGGCTGCATGAATGGATCGCAAAAAAGTCCTTTGTCCACGACACATCGCACGTACGCTGTTTCGATCCGTCCGAGGTAAACGACGAGGAACGCGCGCTGGGCGTAGCCTTGGCAAGAGAACTGCGCACGAAGAAGGCGCTGCTCGCCGTCTTCGACGAAGGCTGCATGGGCATGATGAATGCCATCGTTGAAGACTCGCTGATGAACCCTGCCGGCATTTATAAGGAGCGGCTCAGTCAGTCGGCTCTGTACGCTGCCATGCGTGGCGTGACCGATGCGGAAGCACAAAAGATTCGCGAATGGCTCGATGCCAGCGGCATGAGGTTCAAGACCGGCCCCAATGAGGCCACTGACCTCACCGATGCTCAGATTCTCGCGCAGTGCCGCATGTACATTGCCGCGCTGCGCATCGCCGACGAGTTCGGCTGCGACGCCATTGGCATTCAATATCAGCAAGGCCTCAAGGATCTGGTTCCCGCATCCGACCTGGTCGAAGGCCTGCTCAACAACGTCGAGCGCCCGCCTGCCTATAGCACCGACGGCCGCGAACTCTACGCCGGCAAGGCGCTGCCCCACTTCAATGAAGTGGACGAGTGCGTCGCCGTCGACTCTGTGGTCACCAACCGCGTCTGGACCGCGATGGGCCTCGATCCGGCCACCACGCTGCACGATGTCCGCTGGGGCGAGCACTACGCCGGCAACGGCATTGACGACTTTGTCTGGCTGTTTCAAATCTCCGGCGCCGTGCCTGCGTCTCATCTCGTCGGCGGCTATAAAGGAGCCGTCAGCGAGCGCCAGCCGCCCATGTATTTCCGCCTTGGCGGCGGCACACTCAAGGGCCTCTGCAAGCCCGGAGAGATCGTCTGGAGCCGCGTCTATGTCGAGAGCGGCAAGCTCAAAGTGGATCTCGGCCGCGCAAGCGCCGTCGACCTTCCCGAAGAGGAGACAAAGCGCCGTTGGGCTGAAGTCACGCCGCAATGGCCCATCATGCACGTGCTGCTGCATGGCGTCGATCAGAACCAGTTCATGGGCCGCCATCCTTCCAATCACGTGAGCGTAGCCTATGCGACCAACGCTGAAGAAGCGGATCGTGCGCTGGCGGCAAAAGCCACCATGTTCCACGAAATGGGCCTCGAAGTCCACCTTTGCGGAATCCAACTCTAGCAATTCCCACTTCGCAATTCGTACGCGAATTTTGGGACGAATCAGGCAGGCAGCATGATCCGGCGTGGGAGAATGGAGGGTAGCGACGCACTCCTCAGGAGAGTGAACGAGCGACATGGACATTCTCACATTGCACCGGCTCCACTTTGCGTTCACCATCACCTTCCACTATCTCTTTCCCCAACTCACCATGGGCCTGGCTCTTCTCATCGTCGTGATGAAGACGCTTGCGCTCAAGACCGGCAATGAGCGGTATGACATCTCCGCCCGCTTCTGGGCAAGGATCTTCGCGGTCAACTTTCTGCTCGGCGTGGTCACCGGCATTCCCATGGAGTTCCAGTTCGGCACCAACTGGTCTGAATTCTCGCGCCGCACTGGCGGCGTCATCGGCATGCCCCTTGCCATGGAAGGCATCTTCTCCTTCTTTCTTGAGTCCGCATTCCTCGGGCTCTTTCTCTTTGGCGAGAAACGCCTTCCACGCTGGGGACACTGGGCCGCCGCATTCCTTGTCTTCCTCGGCTCCTGGATCTCCGGCTTCTTCATCATCGTCGCCAACGCCTGGATGCAACACCCGGTCGCCTATCAACTGCTGCCCAATGGCATCTTTGAAGTGGGCAGTTTCTGGGGCCTGCTTGCCAATCCCTGGGCGTGGCTTGAGTACGCGCACAACATGTCCGGAGCTGTGATTACAGGCGCATTCGTGATGTCCGCAGTCGGCGCGCTCTATCTTCTTCAGCGCCGCGACGAGGAATACGGGCGACTCTTCCTCAAGCTCGGCGTGATCGTCGGACTCATCTCCTGCATCACTCAAATCTTTCCCACCGGCGATCTGCACGGCAAGTACATGGCCAAAAATCAGCCCGCAGCCGTCGCCGGCATGGAGGGCCTTTTCCACTCTGAAAAAGGTGCGCCGATCATCCTGATGGGCCAGCCGGATATGGAGAATCAGACCATCGACAATCCACTCGTTGTGAACAAAGTGCTGAGCTTTCTCATCTACGGAACTACTTCAGCGGAAGTGCAGGGGCTTGATCAAATCCCGCGCGATCAGTGGCCGTCCGCGCTGCCGCTGCTCTTCTACAGCTACCACATCATGGCCGGCCTCGGAACCTACTTTGTCGCACTGATGGCTCTGGCCGGATTTCTCCTTTGGCGCGGCAAGCTCTATTCCGCGCGATGGCTGCTCTGGCCCATTCTGCTCAGCTTCCCGCTGCCCTACATCGCCAACACGGCCGGCTGGATGACTGCTGAAATCGGCCGCCAGCCGTGGCTCGTCTACGGCCTGATTCGCACCTCGCAGGGCTACTCCACGCACATCGGCGTGGGAACCAGCCTGTTCACGCTGCTTGGTTTTCTCGGCATGTATTCCATGCTTTCCATTCTGTGGATCGTGCTCGTCTACAAGTTCATTCAAACCGGACCGGCGGCGCCTCATCATGACGTCTCCGGCTTCAACGTAACCGCGGCTTAGGAGGATCCATGGGAACACTGTGGTTTTGGATCGTGGCTTCGATGCTGGCGGCCTACGTGGTTCTTGACGGCTATGACCTCGGCGTCGGTGTCCTCTATCTCTTCGTCGCAAAAACTGAGCCGGAACGCCAACAGGCGCTGCGCTCCATTGGCCCGGTATGGGACGGCAATGAAGTCTGGCTGCTCGCCGCCGGAGGCACACTGTTCTTCGCCTTTCCGCTTCTTTATGCCTCGGCTTTCAGCGGCTTCTATCTTCCCCTCATGATCGTCCTCTGGCTGCTGATTCTGCGCGGCGTCAGCGTTGAGCTGCGCGGCCATTCGCAAGACACTCTGATGCACACCTTCTTTGACGGCCTGTTCTTCTTCTCGAGCGCGCTTCTCGCCATCTTCTTCGGCGCGGCGCTCGCCAACGTGGTGCGCGGCGTGCCCATCGGCAAAGACGATTACTTCTTCCTGCCGCTCTGGACCGACGGACGCACCGGGCACCTTCCCGGCATTCTCGATTGGTACACCGTAACCGGCGGCGTGCTGGCGTTCATCGCACTGGCGCTGCACGGCTCACTCTATCTCGCGCTCAAAACCGAAGGCGAGCTGGAGCAGAGATCGATCGCCTGGGCGCGACGGGTTTGGCCGGCAGTACTGGTCCTCACCGCGGTGAGCCTTCCCGCCACGGTCCTGGCGCGTCCCGGCTCGCTTGAAAACTACCGTACCCACCCCATTGCTTTCCTCGCTCCACTGGCCGTAATCGCCGGCCTCGCCATCATTCCCTTCGCTCTCAGAAAGGGCGCCAACCTCGCTGCCTTTCTCGGCTCCTGCCTCTACCTCGCGGCCATGCTCGCCGGTGCTGCCGCCGGACTGCATCCTGTGCTGCTTCCTTCAATAGGCGGCCAAGGCCAGGACATCACCATCGCCCGCGCCCTTGCCGGCCCCCACACCTTGCAAGTTGGCCTCGTCTGGTGGAGCTTCGGCATCCTGCTGGCGATCCTCTATTTCTGCATCGTCAATTGGCTCTTCCGCGGCAAGGTTTCGCAGCACTCAGACGGCTACGGGCACTAACGAGGAACGCTGAGGTTGACGGAATGCTTCATCCCGTCTGAACCCATCCAGTTCCTCCATCACGCGCTTCACAACTCCGCGCCAATCCCCCGGCTCGCTCTGCCGCGCCAGCCAGGCCGTCGGATACCACGGGGTCGTCTCCACCTGTTCCATCCATCGCCAGTCGGCCAGATGGGGCAGCAGAATCCAAAGCGGCTTCTCCATCGCGCCGGCCAGGTGCGCAATGCAGGTATCGGTCGTGATGACCAGGTCAAGCGAGGCCACCAGCGCTGCTGTTTCGGCCAGGTCTCTGTCTCCGCTTGACCCATCCGACACAAACACATCCCCCGGCAGCGCCGCCAGTTGCTCGGCTCCCGGTCCCTTTTGCAATGAGATCCAGGTAATTCCTGGGATGCGCAGCAACGGCAGCAAAGTCGCCAGCGCCATCGAACGCTGCCGGTCCGCTTTGTAGCGGGGATTGCCCGCCCACGCGAGGCCCACGCGCAAGGACCGCTCGCCAGAATGTTGCATCGGACCGGGCCGGATGTTGAGAAACCGCAACCGCTTTTGAAAGACCAACTCCGGCTCCGCTCCAAGATAGGCGCCCGGCCACGGCGCCGTCTCTGGCGTGGTCACAAACACCGCGGGCAAGCTCAGCAGCGGACACTCCAGGTCGAATTCCGGCGGCTCTGCGCCCAGCAGCGCCGTCTCCGCCAATTCCGCGCGCACCACGCCCAGCGAACGCATCAGGCGCTCAGCCGGTGGCTGCACCTGCAGCACAGGCACGCCGCCGCGCGCCGCCACCAGCGTGGCGTAGCGGCAAAACTGGATCGTGTCGCCCAATCCCTGCTCGGCGTGCAACAGCACCCGCCGCCCATCCAGCGGCTCCCCGTCCCAGCGCGGCTGCTTGAAGCTGCGCGGCCTGCGATGCACCTCCTTGAAGCGCCAGCGCGCCTCGTAGTTCGGCCAGCCATGCTCCCAGTCGCCCAGCCGCAGTTCGGTCAGCGCCAGGTTGTAGATCGCCCCCGGATGCTCCGGATCGCGCTCGACCGCAATCTCATGCGCGCGCAGCGCCTCGTCCATCTGCCCCAAATCCAGCAGCGAGTTGCCCTTGTTCGAAGCCGCCGGCTTGTTGCCCAGCGCCTCGGCCCGCTCAAACGCCGTTACCGCCTCGGCGAATCGCTCTTCCCTGTGCAACAGAATTCCCTCCATATTCGCGGCCTCGGCATGATGCGGATCGCGCTTGAGAGCCCAGCGCAGCCATCCCCACGCTCCGGCCAGATCGTTCTCCGCCGCGCGAAACTGGCACCACGCCACCAGCGTCTCCACCTGCGCAGGATTGAGCGCGAAGGCTCTGCGCAGATACGTTTCCGCCGCAGCAGGACGGCCGCGTTCCCGCTCAAAGATGGCCAGGTTGACCCATCCCGCCACCAGGTCAGGCCGCAGCTCCGCCGCTCGCCGCAGTGCAGCCTCGGCCCCTATCTCCAGGCCCTGCTCGCGCAGCAGGCTGCCCAGGTTCATCCACGCGGCGGCAAAATCCGGCCGCTCTACCAGTGCCCGCCGGTAGCGGATCTCCGCCTCCTTCACCCTGCCCTGCCGCGCAAGCCCAAAAGCGATCGCAAACTCCGCCTCCGGCAGCCGCGGACGCAGGGCGAGGGCTTGTTGATAGCGCTCCAGCGCCTCCTCATTCCGTCCCATCATGGCCAGTGCATTGCCCAGCCCCAGATGCGCGCCCACCAGCGCCGGTTGCCGCCTGAGCGCCAGTTCAAACTCGATGAGAGCTTCCGCCGCGCACCCTGTCGCCGTCTGCAACTCGCCCAGCCCCATCCGTGCCAGCGCATTCATCCCATCCAGGCAAATGGCATGCCGATAGGCTCGTTCCGCATCCTCCATGCGCCCGGCAGCCCGCAGCGCCTGTCCCAGCGCCACCCAGGCCGTGCCCATGCGCGGGGCCGCATCCACGGCTGCCGAGGCCATCTTCACCGCCGCATCGGTCTGGCGGCTGGCCAGGGCCACCAGGCTGATGCCGACAAGCGCTTCCGGCTGGCAGGGGTTCTGCTCCAGCATCCGCTGATAGCCGGCAGCCACCTCCGCCAACCGGCCCGTCAGACTCGGCGCGCGATTTGTCTTTCTCTCCGGAACAGCCGGCGCAGCGGCAATCACAGGCCTGCCTCATCTCCGGGACGATCGCCCCGGTAACTCACACTCCTTGCAACCTAAGACGGCGCAGGCTGAAGCTCAACCGAAATCCTGGTGAATTGCCGCGGTGCGGCCCTTGATTTTCCCGATTCCCCAACTGTGCAGATTCGGGACAACCCGCCGCGCTCCCGCATGTACACTGGCGCTTACTCATTAGGAGCAGCCATGACCATCCCAACACCACCGCAAAGCCGCGTCCCGCTCCTCGAGCGCGACCAGATTCCCACCGAACTCACGCCGCTCTATGAAAAGCTTCTGTCCGACCGTGGCTGCGTCCCTAACATGTTCAAGGCGCTCGCCAACGTGCCCGCCCTGGCCCTCGGCGTCGCCGCTCTGCTCAAGCCGCTCATGGGCGAGGGTGCGCTCGCTGGTTGGTACAAGGAGCTGATCGCCACCCGCGTCGCTTCGCTCAACGAGTGCGATTACTGCATCAGCGCGCACCACTACCTGGCCCTCCAGCGCGGCGCCACTCCAGAGCAGGTTGCCAGCCTCGGGGAAACAAGCGAGGACACATTCGAAACCGGCCCCTTCACTGAGAAAGAAAAAGCCGGCTTCCGCTACGCCGGCCTGCTGCACATCTCGGGCCACGCCATCACTGACGCCGCCTTCGCCGCCTTGAGCCAGCACTTCAACACCCAGGAGATCATCGAACTCACCGCCGTCGCCGCTGCATTCGAGTTCTTCCCCCGCTTCAACTCCGCGCTGCACATCCCCGTCACACCGCTGCCGGAAAAAATCTAAACACAATCCTTCGCACTGTCAGCGCCGCAGCGCGTTCCGGGTCTCGCCAAATTCCGCATTCGTTTCGCTGCCGGGCATGAACGTCCATCCCTTGACTTTGCATTGAGCCTGCGGTACGTTTGGCTTGCAAACGCGGTACTCCCCCACAACCGACCAAAAGGAAGAGAATATGGAGCAAGTTAGATGGCTTCGTGTGTTCGGTCTCGCACTCATCACATTCACTTCCAGCCTCGTTCTCAGCGCCCAGGCGGGTGATCCTGACGCGATTCAGCAGAAGCTTAACACCATGTTCACCTCCACCAAAACGACGGCTGACCGCACCGATATTGTCACCGCCGGCTCCATCATCGTCCTCCACAAAGAGGGCATGCTGACATATGCCGTGGCCTCGCCTCTGCCGCCGCTGAGCACATACAAGAACGGCAGAATCACCCAGGGAATGGGAGGCTTCGGCCGGGACCTGGCCATCACCTTGAGGACGCCGGACGCCGGCACTTCCGCCAGCTATCCGCAGCGCCGCCTGGTGGCTGAAGAAAAGTGCTGGATGACGGGAATCTCCGTTGAGAAGGACAGCATCGTCCTTCAGATTTACACCGATCGGTATGACGACACGCGCTACTACGGCAGCCTCAAGATTCCCTTTCCCAACAAGAAAGTCGTGCCCTCTGTCGATGAAGCCGTGAAGATGGTTTCAGAGGTCGTGTCGGTGGTGCCCGCCGCGCAAAGCGCTCAGCAACCCGCAGCGACTGAGAGCCTCCCGCCCCCCGCACCGCAAGCGCCCATGCCGGCCATCGCGCCGCCGCCGCCCCCCGACGCTCCGGTGTCCGACGCTCCGTCCGATGCGCCGCCGCTTACCATCAGCGTCGGCCAGACCGAAGACGAGGTCATCGCCGCCTTCGGACAGCCGGTCAAGATCGCAAAAATCGGCGTGAAAGAGATCTTCTACTACAAGGACATGAAGGTGACCTTCACCAACGGCAAGGTGAGCAACGTCCAATAGCCGTCGCTGACCCCTGCGAAAGCTACTTCGTCAGTTCCTTCAAGAAAAAATCCGCCATCATGTGATTCGCTTCAATTGCCTCCGGCAACAGCGGGCTGTACCAGAAGGCGTGCGGCAGCGCATCGAACACCACCAGCCGCGCGTCCACGCCCGCGTGCAGATAGGCGCGATGAAGGTTCACCGTCCCGCTCAGCAGCAGGTCGCGTCCGCTGGTAATGAACAGCGTGGGCGGCAGCCCTTGCAGGTCGGCGTAAATGGGCGAAAGCACCGGGTCCTTGAGGTCGGCCGAACCGGAATAGTAGGTGTCATGCGCACCAGCCGCTGGCGCATCCAGATGCCCGGAGAGCCCGCGCAGCGCGTACATTGAAGCCGAATCGCCGGCGCGAGCAAAGTCGCCCATGCCGCTGAAGATGCCCAGCGCCGCCGGCTGCGGCAACCCCAGTTGCTTCAGCTTCACGGCCACTTCCGCAGTCAGGATCGCCCCGGCAGAAGTTCCATAAATGATGATGTGGTCCGGCTTGTAGGTCTTCAGCAGCTCCTTGTAGACAGCCACCGAATCATCCACCGCCGCGGGAAACGGAAACTCGGGCGCCAGGCGGTAAAGCACCGCGACCACCTTGATCTTTGTATAGCTGGCAATCGGAATCGACTCGGTGTACGATCCCGAATCCGAATTGAACCCGCCGCCGTGAAGATTCAAGAGCACCTTGTCCCTGTTGCTTTCCGGCAGCCCTTCCGGCGTGACGATGCGCACCGAAACGCCGGCCATCTTGTCCTCCACTATCGTGTTGGGACAAACCTCTGTCCATTCAATGCGGGCACGGGCCGTGTAGGCGTCGGTTCCTTTGCGCCGCTCAGCCAGCGAATCCGGCGGTCCCTCATCCGGAAGCGCGTGGCTCAGAAAATACCGCGACTGGCGGCTGAGACCCTCGGGCACTGGCACCACCCGCGTCACATGCGCCGTTCCCTCGGCGTCAATGTAGCTTGTGTCGCGATTGGGCGCTTCTGCCGCGGTAGTCGGATGCGGCGCTGCCGGGCTCGCGGGCTGGGTTACGGGCTGTTGCGAGGTCGCCGCGGCCGAGGCCAGCAGAAGAACAAAGAAGATAGGTCGACTCGTCAGATTCATAAGATGGGTTCCTCTTGAATTGATCGGTTGGATTCATGCACCCTCCACCGCGAAGGGGCCTCAAAGGCTGCGGAAAAACTCCGCTTCGGCCTCGTCATTTGAAAGGGCACGATTTCAATCGTGCCATAAGTGCAGCAGAACGAAGGCCGCTGTGGGATGTTTTTGGTTCGCTATGGGCGAAAGCGGGCCTTTTCCCGCAACCTGTTGAGCCCCGTCCACGCTCCCACGACGAACATTGCAAACCAAAGCCCATGGACACAAAGAGTGGAACCCGTGCTCTACGTCCAAGGCGTTCATACCGGTTCATCGCCGTCGCTTTTCCAAAAAATGCGAAAGCGCCTTAAATAGAATGGGCCTCCGCACGATGGCAGAGGCCCATTCTAGCGCAGGACTACTGCGGTTATTTTGCGGCGACAGCGATACCGGCCTGCTCGGCGAGGGCGGCGGCCTTGTCGGTGGCTTCCCAGGTGAACTCGGGCTCGGTGCGGCCGAAGTGGCCGTACGCTGCCGTCTTTTGATAAATCGGGCGGCGCAGGTTGAGGCTCTCGATGATGCCCTTGGGGGTGAGCGAGAAATTCTTGCGGACCAACTCGGTCAGCTTGGCTTCACCGACCTTGCCGGTGCCGAAGGTGTCAATGCGCACGCTGACCGGCTCGGCCACGCCGATGGCGTAGGCAAGCTGGACCTCGGCGCGATCGGCCAGGCCCGCGGCCACGATGTTCTTGGCAATGTAACGGGCAACGTACGCCGCCGAACGGTCGACCTTGGTCGGGTCCTTGCCCGAGAAGGCGCCGCCGCCGTGACGGCCCGCGCCGCCGTATGTGTCCACGATGATCTTGCGGCCGGTCAGCCCGGTGTCGCCCATGGGTCCGCCGATCACAAATCTTCCCGTGGGGTTGATGTGGTACTTGGTGTGCTCGTCGAGCCACTCGGCGGGGAGCACGGCCTGGATGACGTACTTGAGGATGTCGGCGTGCAGATCCTCATTGCTCACGCTCTCGGCGTGTTGGCTGCTGATGACCACGGCGTCAATGCGGCAGGGCTTGTGGTTCTCGTCGTACTCGACAGTGACCTGGCTCTTGCCGTCGGGGCGCAGATAGGGCAGCTTGCCGGATTTGCGGACCGCGGTGAGCTGGCGGGTGAGCTTGTGGGCCAGCGAGATGGGCGCCGGCATCAGCTCAGGGGTTTCGTTGCAGGCGTAGCCGAACATCATGCCCTGGTCGCCGGCGCCGCCTGTGTCAACGCCCTGCGCGATGTCGCCCGATTGCTTGTTGATGGTGGAGATGACGGCGCAGGTGTTGGAGTCGAAGCCGTAGAGCGCATTGTCATAGCCGATGGACGCGACCACACCGCGCACCAGGTTCTGGAAGTCGACGTAGGCCTTGGTGGTGATTTCACCGGCGATGACGACCAGGCCGGTGGCCGTGAGGGTTTCCGCGGCGACGCGGCTGTAAGGATCCTGCTCCAGGCAGGCGTCCAAAATGGCGTCAGAGACCTGGTCGGCAATCTTGTCGGGATGGCCTTCAGTGACTGACTCAGAGGTAAACAAGAAACGATCGCTCAATGTGAAACTCCTCCCATTGCAGGGAATTCAATTTGGGCAGTCTTTCACGAGGACCGGCAGATGCTCGATTTCCGGCGCAAGAGCAAGACATTTCTCCCGCATCGGATCCACTCTCGCATAAGACATACCTGCACCGTCAGGCGTGCGCCTTGGGATGCATCTCCCCATGGTAATTGCCGCGGGCGGGCGGGAGCAAAGACTCACAGCGAATGGGGCGTAAGAGGCACTCAAAGGCGATTCAGGGCGGGCGACCTGCCGCGGAGCAGGCCACCTGCGGTGGGGCGGACGCTCGCGGGAGGCTCGCGCTAGCCACTTGCAGCGGGGCAGGCGGCGCTTGCGCGCCATAGAAGTTTTCTGCCTAGTGGCTGAACCAGCCCTGGACGCGGGTGTAGAGGGTGTGGGTGGCGGCGCGGACTTCTTCCATGGGCAGCAGGGTGGGCCACCAGTGAGCGCGAAGGCCGAAGTAGCGGATGGAGAGGAAGGCCGCCGCGGCGACGGCGATCAACAGAAGAATCGCGCCGAACCAGCGCAGGCGAATTTCCGCGGCGTCGTGGCGCAGGATGCGGGCTTTGCCCACGTTGAAGGCGAAGGCGGTCCAACTGCGCTCGTCGTCCGTGGCCTGGCCGGCGGCGTTGCAGGCTTTGAGGAAGCGTTCGGTCCAGTCGTGCTGATCCAGGCCCACCGCGCCGGCGTAGCCGCGCACGATGCCCTTGCTCAGGATTCCGCCGGGAAGAAGGCGAAAACTCTCCTGCTCCAGCGCGACCAGGTGATGGCGGCTGATCTTGGTGACCGCGATGATATCTTCCAGCGCGATGCCGCGGGACAGCCGCTCCATGCGCAGGTCTTCTCCAAAGTTGCCCATCGGTGACCGAAACGCGGGTAACGTACCCGGAAGTTTCCATTCTTACAATAAACCCGGGTTGGGGCTGAGTCAAAAGGATCTATCGGTTGCCCCTTTCTTTTCATGAGCCTGGGACCGATTTGGGCCATGATTCAGTATTGACGAAGTAGTTAACAGCCGGTTTTGGAAGTTGATCAGGAGGGTGCGAGGGGCGGGGCTGATACCCTGAAAGCGACGGCATTTTGGCCCTCGGAGCCACGCTCGAGACATGAATAAACTCATCTTTGCCAATCTGGTGCACCGGCCGGTGCGCTCCATCATCAGCGTGCTGGCGGTGGCTATTGAAGTGATCATGATTCTGTCCATCGCCGGCATCTTCATGGGCATGCTGAACGACACCAAGCAGCGCACCAACGGGATTGGCGCGGACCTGATGCTGCGGCCATCGAATGGAAGTACGTTTGCGGCAATGAACGGAGCGCCCATGCCGGCGAAGTTTGCGGATGCGATTCGCAAGCTGCCGCACGTCACCGTGGTTTCACCGGTGATTCAGAAGCTGAACACAGCGGGCAAGATTGAGATTCTGTATGGGATTGACTACGACAGTTTCAATGCACTGAAGCCATTCGTCTTTATTTCCGGTGGCCCGTTTCAGGGACCGAACGACGTGATTGTGGACGATGTGTTTGCCAGTTCGGACAAGGGGTATCACGTCGGCGATACGCTCAAGATATTGGGTCGTCCATTTCGCTTGTCGGGGATTGTGGAGCACGGCAAAGGCGGGCGAAAACTGATGCCCATCGGCACCATGGGGGCGCTGATGGACGCCGAGGACAAGGCCTCGCTGTTCTATATCAAGGTGGACGCGTCGGCCAACGACAACGCGGTGATTCAGGAGATTCATGCAACGCATGGGCTGGAGGACTACCCGGTTGAGACGGTGGATGAGTGGCTGGAAGAGATGACGCCGGATAAGATTCCGGGCTTCAATATCGCGCTGGAAGTAGTCACATTCATCGCGGTGGTGGTCGGATTCCTGGCGATCTTCCAGTCGATGTATACAGCGGTGCTGGAGCGGACACGCGAGATCGGGATTTTGAAGTCGATGGGCGCGTCGAAGCTGACGATTGTGGACGTGGTACTGCGCGAGACGGCGGTGATGGCGCTGGCGGGCGTGGCGCTGGGAATAGCAGGCACGTTTGGCGTGAAACTGCTGATGGTACACGTGTTTCCCACGCAGCATTTTGAAGTGACCGGATTGTGGGTTGCGCGGGGTGCGGTCATCGCGTTCCTGGGAGCGATGTGCGGGGCGTTGTATCCGGCATGGATGGCGGCACGGAAAGACCCGATCGACGCGCTGGCGTACGAATGAGCGGAGTTTGCGACGCTACGCGCCTGTTGGCGGGGTTAGCGGAGTTAGCAGGTTGTTGCGCGAGCGGGATGAAGAGCTAGTCGAGGAGCTTTTCGATTTCGTCGAGGTCGAAGCGGACTTTGCTTCCCGGAATCTCGAATGCGCGGGACTGAAGTGGCTCAAGGCGGCCGGAGACAAACTGGTATTTTGGGCCGTCGGGATCGATGACCAGAATGGTCTTTATCCCCATGCGTTCGTATCTGCCGCACTTGGCCATGACGCGCTTGAGCGTGTCGGCCGGCGAGAGAATCTCAAACACAGCGACCGGCGGATGCGTGACGATCGGCTCGCTGGGACGATTGCGGTCGAGCAATGTCACGTCAGGAACGAGATAGCAGGTGGGCGATACCTGGACGCGCAACTCCGGACGGACGCGAATCTGGCCTTCTTTGAGCTGTTGCTGAAACCATGCGCAGATTGCCGCCTGCCAGGCAAAATGATCGTTCTCTCCCACTGGGCGCTCCTCGATCTGGCCATCGACGTATTCGGCGTCGGGCTCGAAGGCGCTGCGCAAATATTCTTCCACGGGCACGAAGGTTGTCGCAGCGGCCATGGCTCCTCCCTTGGAAAGATCTTACTCCGAAGCGGGAATTCCCAGCGGGTTATACTCTCAGTAATCCTTACGATGTAAATCTACCTATTCTGCGGAGAAACGGCACTCATGATGTCGTCCAGGCGTTGGTTCTATGCGATGTGGGTGGTCGCGATCGGCGGGTTCGCGGTTTTGCACGCGATGCATTTGAGCGCCGATTTTCCCAACCATACGCCGTGGTTCACCGACTGGGCCAAGTACACCGATGAGGGTTGGTATGGGAACGCCGCGGTGCGCGCGCACTTGTTCGGCAGCTGGTATATGCCCGGAGACTTCAATCCGGCGGTGGCGCTGCCGGTGTGGCCGTTTCTCGAGTGGGTGCTGTTCTTTTTTACCGGCGTTTCAATTGAGGCCGCGCGGGGATTGGCGGTCGCATTTTTCTTTGCCAATCTGCTGCTGACCTACCTGCTGGTGCGGCGGAGCGGGGCGCGCTGGACGGGGCTGCTGGCGGTGACGCTGGTGGTGACCAGCCCGTTTCTCTACTGCTTCAGCCGCCTGGCGATTCTGGAGCCGCTGCTGACGGCGCTGACGCTGGGCGCGCTGAATCTGGCCGTGCGGCTGCCGCGGATGCGCAGACCGGTGTGGGCTGCGGCCGGGGTTGGCCTGATTTTTACGCTGATGATGCTCACCAAGTCCACCGCGGTGTTTCTGCTGCCGGCACTGGGATGGGCGTTGCTGCTGCCGCTTTGGAAAGAGAAAAAACTCGCACTGCGCTGCGCGGCCACGGCGGCGGGCGTTTTCTCATTGACGTTTGGGCTGTGGATGGCGCTGGTGACGGGCTTCGGCTTCCTCAACGACTACAAGTACCTCTTTTTTGTGAACAAGTACGAGAAGCCACCTGAGTTTTATTGGCCGGTGCTGAGCGCGTGGTGGTCGTTTCACGGCGGACTGTGGGTCGATCCGGTACTGGTTCCGCTGGCGGGCCTGTTGGTGTTGGGCGCGCTGGCGTTGGGCCGCAGGAGCTTTGGGCGGCGTCTGCTGCTGGATCCCGTGTTTGGCGCTTCGGTGCTAGCGGTGGGTGGTTACCTCTTCTTCATGACCATGCAGAACCATCCGCAGCCGCGCTACTTCGCGGTGGTGGGGTTCTTCAGCTTCATTGTGCTGGCGCAGGGCGCGGGGGCGCTGGTGGATGAGGCCTCGCGGTTGAGTGAAAAGGCCCGGCTGGGCGCCACGAGTCCGGGCTCGACGAATTCTGGCTCGACGAATTCGGGACGCGCGGTGTGGGTGCGCTGGGCCGGGCGGGCAGTAATTGCAATAGCCGGGTTGACAGCGGCTTTCAATGCTGTGGAGACGGCGAACTTTGCGGCGCACCCTGAGTACACGCTGGTGACCGCGGCCGAGCGGCTGACCCGCTATGTGGATCGGCATCCCAACGGCAAGCGCCTGATGGTTGCCATCAGCGGCGACCAGATTACGCTGATCACTCACCTGCCCACGCTGTGCGACGACTTCGGCACCGAGGACCTGGCCTCGAAACTGGCCCGGTATCAGCCGGGGTGGTACGCCACATGGAACGACATCGATCCAGGGACGCTGGAAGACCTGCATAACCGCTACTCGATTGAACAGGTTGCGAGCTTTCCGGCCTTCGACGACCCGGGTCGGAACCTGCTGGTGCTCTTCAAACTGCATCCGCTTCCCGGAGACGAGGGGCGCGATCCGGACACCGAGAACCTGAAGGTCCCGCTGTCTGGAGACAAGATCGATATTCCGGTGGAATGACAAAGCAGGGAACAGGGAATAGGGATTAGGAAACAAGGGACCGAAAATAGAGCGAGGCCGCTCTATTTCCGGTCCCTTTGCGGCTGTTGGCCCTGAGTCTTGTCCACCCGACTCAACCAGGTTGAGAGATAAGATGAACCACAACCGGTGTTGGGCTCTCGACTGAGCCCGCCGCGGAAACGATCAGAAGGTGAAACGACTGCCGACAGTCGGAGCAAAGTTGTTGTCGGATTTATAAGGGACGCCGGGGCCATGAGGAATGGCGATGTCCAGACCGCCGCTCACGAAGGAATACGCAACTCCGGCAAAAGAGTCGAAACGCTTGGTGAAGTGATGATCCAGGTAGAGCGACCCCTCGTTGAGGCTGCCCGCGCAGGACGCGCGCATATTACCGATACTGGGGTCGGTCGAGCATGTCGACGGAATACGGAAGTCGTTCTGCCGCTGTTGATACCACGCGAAAGCAACGTCGGTTTTCTTACGGTAGGTGTACTTCGCCCCGGTCCACCAGATCTGCACCAGCTTTTCAGAATCAAGATTATTGTCTTCGACCCCGCTCATGATGTAGCCGCCCTGATCCGAAGCGCCAACGCCCAACGGGTTCACCGGGTTGTTCTGCCAGATGTATTCGTAGCCGGCAAAGACCTTGAACTGCTCCGACGAATACTTGGCAGTGGCCATCACTGCGTTGTTGTCGGTCACGATGCCATATACGGTGTTGGTTGTTCCAATCAGATTGGCCCCGTTGATGGGGTTTGTATTGATGCTGTCGGTGGTCGACTGATAGGGCGCCGCCAGACTCTGAGGCCCCAGCAAGGGGTTCAATATGCTGATCGCCTGGTTGTAATGCTGGTAGACGATGTCGGCGAAGAACTTGCCGGCGTTTCCGCCGAGGTCGAATCCATAGGCGTTGTTCTGCGCCGCTTCCGGCGCACAGGTAGCGGCAGTCCATGTTGAGGAGGCCGAGTAGCAGCCGGCTGATCCATCGGCGAACTTATACATCGCGCCGAAATGGGCCGGGCCATAGGTGAGGCGATACTTCAGGGCATCGTCCCAACGGCTGTCCTCGGTGTCGCCGCCGCCGGCCATGGTGCCGTTATACCCGATGTACGAAAAGGAATAGCTGCCGCCGGCGGGATCGTAAAGGAGCATCGTATCGGTGCCGAGAGCGCGCTGACGACCGAAGGTCAGCGTGCCGATATGCGCGGACGATATACCCGCATAGTATTCGTCATTGAAGGGTTGGCCCGCGCGCGCGCCGTCGATGGCGATCGAATAGCTGGCCCTGGGAAGGCCATTGTTGACGGTTTGGGTGGCTGACGCGTTGGCGAGCAGGCCGGACTGGGGATTGATGCCAGTTGAAGCATTGAACACAACGGACCAGCCATGCGCAAACTCTTCTTTGCCCCGGATGCCCAGACCCGTCTGCGACAGGCTATTCGGTGCGACGACGAAGCGATGCTGATAGCCGTTTCGGTTCACCAGCGACTCGCCTTCGTAGTTATAGCCGTTTTCCGGCAGGCCGTGGCTGACCCAGCCGACGCCAACGTCATACGTTCCGAACAGCGTGATGCCGTGCCAGGTCAGCGCGCAATCGGTAGTGGCGAAATCGTGGCCGTTCGCGCAGGGTTCAGCAGGCTTCGGCTGCGTCTTGGTGTCAACCGTGGCGCGTTGCCCGTATGCCAGCGTCGAGGAGAAGAGGAAAACCACCGCCGCAAGAACCAACTTCGCCTTGTTCCTATTTGCTCCAGAATAAAAATGCTTGAGACACTGCACTCGTCGTGTAACCCGGTGTGGCTTCAGGTTCTGTGTTGCCGTGGCGCGGTCTTGCCACCCGGCGATAAAACCAGTGTTCTCAGCGTGGAGAGAGGTTGAGGGGGCGGCCAAAAGGGCGAGAAAGGGCGCGAGGGTGGGGAATTTCAAGGGATTCTCCTGAGGCAGGATGAGTTTCGAGTCGATTCAGTATAGATTAATGCGGATATATCGAAACATCCTGACGATAAAGGACAAATTTTTCCCGATTTTGCAATAAGAGGCCAATTATGGAATTTGAGGTGGGGAATTTTAGCCAGCTTTGCCGTTTCGGGCTACGGGCGTCCGATCATGACTTCAGTGGCTTTCACGAGGGCGATGGCGGTTTCGCCCGTCTTGAGGTCCATTTCGCGGACGGCGTCGGCGGTAATGATGGCTGTGACACGTTGGTTGCCGACGGCGAGAACCACTTTGGCGAGGAGGCCTTCGATGGTGACTTCGAGGACGGTGCCGAGCAACTGGTTGCGGCCGCTGATGCGGGCCGAACCCATTCTGGCCGCGGCGGGGGGCAGAAACTCATTGAGAGCATCAAGTGGGACGCGGTGGTGGCCGCCAGGGGTCTTGACGGTCCGGATGCGCCCGGCCAGAATCCAGTGTTTGAGCACGGGGTAGCTGATGCCGAGTTTCTCCGCCGCCTGGCGGGGTGTGAGCAGGTTTGTCGAAGTCATGGCGCGGCGCGAATCTCCCCCGCCTGTACTGTACATGGCCAGCCCGCAGGGATGTGTTGCCAATCACCAAAACGGTGGTCGGGGACCCTGTGACTGCAATCACTCGACAGTGGTGTATGCGGATGATAGGCTTCCGATGACTTTTCCCCAGCGTTTCAAGAGGTCGCGTTTCCTGGGGTCGTTCGTGATACGGCTTCAAACCTAAACTCGGGAGGACTTGTGACTGTTAACAATTGGGTGGAATTTTTTCTGGCCGTGAGCGTGTTTTCGCTCGGAATGGCCTTCATTTTTGCACGCCAGGTTATCGGGGCCAACACGGGAACTCCGGCGATGCGGCAGATCGCCGCTGCCCTCATGGGCGGCACGGAACCATTTCTGAAGCGCCATTACAAGCCCGCGGCGGCCCTTCTGTGCCTGCTGCTTCCCACAATCGCTAATGCCCAGGAGCATGCGGGCGGCGGAGGCGAAGCCAACCTGGTGCTGCCGGATCTGACGAGCGTGAGTTTTTTCGGCTTGAACGGACACACCCTTCTGTCCATTGGATTGCTGTTCTGCGTCGGCGGCCTGTTGTTCGGCCTGACGATCTACGTTCAGTTGAAGAAAGCGCCGGTCCACCGCACCATGCTCGAAGTCTCCGAGCTGATCTACGAAACCTGCAAAACCTATTTGATCACGCAGGGCAAGTTCATTATGCTGCTCTGGATTTTCATCGCGGTCATTATCTCGCTCTACTTCGGCTGGCTTGCGCCGGTGCCGAATAAACCGATCATGGTAACGCTGCCCATCATCCTGCTGTTTTCGCTCGTGGGCATCGCGGGCAGCTACGGCGTGGCGTGGTTCGGAATCCGCGTCAACACCTTTGCCAACTCGCGCACGGCGTTTGCCGGATTGCGCGGCAAACCGTATGCGATCATGGCGATTCCGCTCAAGGCCGGCATGAGCATCGGCATGTTGCTGATCTCGGTTGAATTGCTGATCATGCTGTTCATCCTTTTGTTCATCCCGCGCGATTATGCGGGTCCGTGCTTCATCGGCTTCGCCATCGGCGAGAGCCTTGGCGCCGCGGCCTTGCGTATCGCAGGCGGCATCTTCACCAAGATCGCCGACATCGGCGCCGACCTGATGAAGATCGTCTTCAAGATCAAGGAAGACGATGCCCGCAACCCGGGAGTGATCGCCGACTGCACCGGCGACAATGCGGGCGACTCGGTTGGCCCCAGCGCCGACGGCTTTGAAACCTACGGCGTCACCGGCGTGGCCCTCATCACCTTCATCCTGCTGGCGGTCAAGGATCCCACCATCCAGGCGCAACTGCTGGTTTGGATCTTCGTCATGCGCGTGGGAATGCTGTTCTCAAGCGCAGGTGCGTATTTCCTCAATACCGCCATCGCCAGCGCGAAATACAAAGACGCCGACGAAATGGACTTTGAGACACCGCTCACTTCGCTCGTGTGGATCACGTCTATCGTCTCGATCATCCTGACCTACATCGTCTCGTACCTGATGATCCCCAACCTCGGGGACGGAACGCTCTGGTGGAAGCTGGCTTCCATCATCTCCTGCGGAACCCTCGCCGGGGCGCTCATCCCGGAACTGGTGAAGGTCTTCACTTCAACCAAATCCACCCACGTCAAGGAAGTCGTCAAATCGGCGCAGGAAGGCGGAGCTTCCCTGGGGATCCTGTCGGGATTCGTGGCCGGCAATTTTTCGGCCTACTGGCTGGGATTGAGCATGGTAGCTCTCATGGGACTGGGCTATTACTTCAGTCTGGGCATACCGGATTCGCAGAATAATCCGGCTGGAATGATGCTGGCTCCAGCCGTCTTCGCGTTTGGTCTTGTCGCCTTCGGCTTCCTGGGGATGGGGCCGGTCACGATTGCCGTGGATTCCTACGGGCCGGTCACCGACAATGCGCAGTCCGTCTACGAGTTGTCGCTGATTGAAGATGTTCCCAACATCGAAGCTGAGTTGAAGAAGGACTTCGGCATCGTCGCCAAGTTCGAACGCGCAAAATACCTGCTGGAAGCCAACGATGGGGCCGGCAATACATTCAAGGCTACGGCCAAGCCGGTGCTGATCGGCACAGCCGTGGTGGGCGCCACCACCATGACTTTCTCGATCATCATGGCTTTGACCCACGGCCTGACAACCGATGTGTATAAACTCTCCTTGCTGCACGCGCCCTTCATGCTCGGCTTGATCTGCGGTGGAGCAGTGATCTTCTGGTTCGCGGGCGCTTCCACGCAGGCGGTCTCCACCGGCGCCTACCGCGCGGTTGAGTTCATCAAGGCAAACATCCACCTGGAAGGCGCGGAGAAGGCATCCGTGGCTGACAGCAAGAAGGTGGTCGAGATCTGCACGAAGTACGCGCAGAAGGGCATGTTCAACATCTTCCTCGCCGTCTTCTTCTCGACCCTTGCGTTCGCGTTCATGGAGCCGTTCCTTTTTATCGGCTACCTGTTCTCGATTGCGATCTTCGGTCTGTACGAGGCCATTTTCATGGCCAATGCCGGCGGCGCATGGGACAATGCGAAGAAGATCGTAGAGGTCGACATGCACCAGAAAGGGACTCCTCTGCACGACGCAACTGTGATCGGTGATACCGTCGGCGATCCGTTCAAAGACACGTCGTCGGTGGCCATGAACCCGGTGATCAAGTTCACGACACTGTTCGGATTGCTTGCCGTTGAACTTGCGGTGACGTTGAGCGCGAGCAATCCGCTGCTCACACATGTGCTGGCGGTGGCATTCTTCCTGGTGTCAGTGTTCTTTGTGCATAAATCGTTCTATGGAATGAGGATTGACTCGAAGGCATAGCAACCGATTCATGTCGCTTGAATCAAAGAAAAACGCCGCCTGGAAACGGGCGGCGTTTTCTTTTGCGCAATAAGGAGGCGACCGCGATTCAGAGGTTTGACTGGCGGAAACTCAGAAGCCACGGCTGCGCCTGCGCTGGTTGCGCGGGGCGGCCGTGGCTTTTCTCTTTGAGTTTTAACACGTTACTTTAGTTGGGTGCCCTTTCGTAAGGTAATTTCTCAGTCAATACCCTATTTTTTCCGCTTTGCAATGGCTGAACAACGATTTACCATTTGCCCCAGCCGTTCCCCGTAGATCGACAAAGATAATTTTCAGACTTTCTGAAGGCTGCTCCCCGCACCTGCGCTCGATTTGTGTGCCGGCCCGATGAGGGAGCGTGGAGGATTTCATGTTGCGATTTGTCTTGGTTTCAGTTGCGAGCATGGTGGTTTCCGCCGCTCTGACAGCGCAGAGCACAGGAACACAAGATCCCTGCCAAAGCAATTGTCCGAAAGTGACAGCCGCAGTGACTGTCGGCACGAGTGTAACGGTAGACGCCGTTTTGATTCCGCCGAAGATCGCCGCGCATATCTTTGGAACGGAAATATCGAAAAATTACGCGGTCGTTAGGATGACAGTCGCAAACCACAGTCCAGATGAGTCGCTGGTCATACACAGCGTGTATCTCGATACTTCGGCATGGATGTTTGGATCCGCGAGCGCGAACAAATCCGGGCAAACGAGTAATCCGCCAGCGCCGGGCCAGCCGTCAACGGGCCAACCCGCGCCGGGCCAGCCAGTGACGAATGGGTCGGGTGCCGGGGCGCAAAGCACAAGGGACAATTGCGACGATTCAACGCAATCGCAGAACTCGGGCAGTTGTCCCTCCCATGTATCGAGCGTGAACGGGGCCATGCTTCGCGACGAAGTTCTTTTTCAGCAGCCGTTCACAAAACGCAACCTGATTGTCGGGCTGATTTCCGATATTGGCACGGTCGCAACGGCATTCAGCCCGGTTTTTACGCCGATTGTTTCGCAGGGATTCAATGGGTGGAATGGAGGGCTGGTTCCCGCGCTCAACAAGCGCTGGCCCGATCTGACGCTCTCCGCGGTGAATAACCTGGCGAGCCATGCCTATGAGAACAACAAGATCATTACCAAGCAGTCGTCCGAGACTGTTGTGGCCTTCTTCCCACTTCAGTACTTCCTTACTTCATCGTTCAAGAAAATGTACCTTGACGATCCGGCGGTGTTTTTCAGGCCGCAAGAGGCGTTGGCCGATCCCAAGTACCGCAAGTCGATCCTGAAATTGATTGACGCAACGGGAAGAGACAAGACTGGTGCACCGAAAAACTCGGACATTCAAGCGCTGGATGCAGTGAACAATCAATGCAGCGACCAGGAGGATGTTTGTAAGACACTGTTGGCGTTGATACAGGGTTTGAACCTGAGTAATCTGCGCGTTGTCATCGGCGGCGACATGACGGTGAATACGCAGGATGTGCCTCCGATTGTTAGTTTGGTCACGTTCAAAAAAGCGGACGGGACATCTTATCCGGCCGGTGATTTTTCCTGGCTCGCCCTGGGTAGCACGGTGAAAGGCGTGATCGCAGGGAAGTACTTGAAGGGTGGTACGGCCTCGGTCACAGACTCATCCGGCAAGGCATTGACCGGCGTGTTTGCGCTCACCAACCAAACTGCAACCACTGACACGGATCTGGATTTTGACCTCAAGGTGGCTGCGTGTCCCGCGGATCAGTTGGCGATTGCTCCGAAGACGAATGTCTTTTTTATTGTTTCCAAGGCCGGCGCCACGGCGGCTGGCGGGAGCGCGTCGGGAGCGACTCAGCCGCTGCCGAGTCTGCCCATGTCTTATGGACAGATTCCGGACGATGTTTCAACCTGCGCAAAGGCTGCTGCGCCAGCTCCGAAAGATCGATCTGCGGACTCTACTACCGGCGGCAAGACGACCCCGGAGCCAGCCAGCCCGGCTGCTTCTGGAACGAGTGGCGCAACGACGGCTCCCAAGCCGAGTCCGAATCAATGAGGCTCGGTTAGCTTCTGCGTAGCCTAAGTCTGGTCTGAGAATTCGGCCAGGGACTGCCGCTGGCTGCCGCCTTCGTCGAAATTGGCGGGGGCTAGCCAGGACTCGAAGGCTTGCTTCCTTGCGGGCCATTCGCTGTCGAGCATGGAGAACCAGGCGGTGTCGCGGCTGCGGCCCTTGATGATCATGTGCTGGCGGAAGATGCCTTCGAAGGTGAATCCAAGGCGCTGAGCGGCGCGGCGGCTGGGCAGATTGAGCGCGTTGCACTTCCACTCGTAGCGGCGGTAGCCGAGATGGTAGAAGACGTGGCTGGCCATGAGGTACATGGCTTCGGTGGCGGCAGTGGTGCGCTGCAGCGAGGGGCTGAGCAGGATGTTGCCCACCTCGATGACCCCGTGTGCCGGCTCCATGCGCATGAAGCTGGCGTAGCCGGCCGCGGTTCCAGTCTCCACAGGAAGGATGGCCAGGAAGAGGGCAGCAGTTCCGGTTTGCTTCGCCTCCAGGTCGCGGCAGAGGGCGGCTTCAGAGGCGTAGGGGCCGTCGAAGAGCCAGTCCCATACCTCGTCGTGGCCCTGGATGGCCTGCCAGAGGGCGTTGGTGTGGCGTTCTGCATTGAGGGGCTCAAGGGTGATGGTGCGGCCGCGCAGGGTCATAGGGCGGGGCAGTGGAGCGGGGTTCCAGTTCAGCTTGTCTTGCGGGGTGTCGGTCACTTTGACAGGCTATCAGCCGATGTTCGTTTCAGGGCTCGGCGCGGCCGATTATGGGTGGTTTGGAGGTTTGGCAAAGTTGGCCAATGCGGCTTATACTCCGATTGAGGTGCCTTATGCCGACACGCAACGTGAGCCTGACCAAGGAACTTGACCAGTTTGTCGCTTCGAGGGTGGAGGGTGGAAAGTACGCCAACGCCAGCGAGGTGATGCGGACGGCCTTGCGCATTATGGAGCGGGAAGAGCGGGAGTTCGAGGAGAAGATGGCGGCGCTGCGGGCGGCGATTGCTTTGGGAGATGCCAGCGAGGATGCGGAAGATGGCGTTTTCGAACGGCTCTATGCTTATATCGACGAACAGGCGGTAGGGAAAGCCGAGGAAGTTGCCTAAATTCCGTGTCTCCGCACCAGCACAATCCGACCTTCGCCCGATTGCCCGCTATACGCTTGGGATGTGGGGCGCCGCACAAGCCATCCGATACGCTCAAGAGTTCGAATCCTGCTTTCTCCTCCTTACAGAGCAGCCTGAAATGGGCCGGTCATGCGAAGCAATCAGTGCAGGACTTCGCAGGCACGAGCAGGGAAGACACGTCGTGTTTTACAGACTGAAACTGGACGGGATTCGGATCGTGAGGGTTTTGCACCAGCAGATGATTCCAGCAAAGCGTCACTTTGCGCATCGAGAACCTTCCTCCCACACCGCTGATCTCGATTAATTCCCGAATCTCCACATCTCCACAGAAAAGCATCCAATCTGCACTGTTTCTGCGCCTTGTGGGCGGGCGGCGGCGGGTCTAGGCTGAAATGGGAAGAGCGGTGGGCACGGCAGGCGCGTCTGCATTGATTCTGGAGCAATTTTGATCAGCGAAATCCGCGTCCGGCGTGCCTCCTTTGAGCTTTCCACAGGCAAATGGCCGTGTTTAGAAAACGGATGCGCGGAATGTAAAGAAAATACAAGATGTTGTGGTTTGTTGTTGACTTGTACCACTGACAGCGGTACTTTTTCATCTGCGGCTGTAAACGGATTGTAACGAAACCCGGCGTGAAGAACCGCCATCAGTCGTTCGAGAGAAGAGAAAGCGCCACCGTTTCCCTTTCCCCCGTTTTCAGTTCTGTTTCAGGCAATCTTGAGGTCACCCCTTCCAGGTTGAGTTACGCCGGGCGGGACGGTTTTTCACCCGATTTTTCGATTTAAGGAGATTTATATGAACGAGACCCAGCTGCAGGCAACCACCACCGTCCAGCAAACCCCCTACACCCAGCGCGGCCTGACCTTTACGCGGCGTTTTTCAACCGATGGCGTTTCCCCATACGACGAGATCCAGTGGGAGAAGCGCACGGCGTCGATTACCGACACCAAGGGCAACTCGATTTTTGAGCAGAAGGATGTTGAGGTGCCGATCGACTGGTCCATGACGGCCACCAATATTGTGGCCTCGAAGTATCTGCATGGCCAGATGGGCACGCCGGAGCGGGAGACCGGGGTGCGGCAACTGGTGGGGCGCGTGGCGGAGACGGTGCGCGACTGGGGTATGACGGGCGGCTACTTTGCCACGGCCGGCGATGCGCAGATCTTCCACGACGAACTGGCGCACATGCTGCTGACGCAGAAGGTGGCTTTCAACTCGCCGGTGTGGTTCAATGTGGGTTGCGACCGGCTGGAGCCCAACTCCGACGGGCAGAACTGGCACTGGGATCCGGCCACGGGGGGCGTGAGGTATTCCGCCACCGGCTACAAGAATCCGCAGTGCTCGGCGTGCTTTATTAATTCCGTCGAGGACTCGCTGGATTCGATTCTGACGCTGGCCAAGACCGAGGGCATGCTGTTCAAGTGGGGCTCGGGCACAGGGACGAACCTGTCGACGATTCGCGGATCGAGGGAGACGCTTTCGGGCGGCGGCGAGGCTTCGGGTCCGCTGAGCTTCATGCGCGGATTTGACGCGTTTGCGGGCGTGATCAAGAGCGGCGGCAAGACGCGGCGCGCGGCGAAGATGGTGATCCTGAATGCGGACCACCCGGACATTATGGACTTCATCGAGTGCAAGGCGAAGGAAGAGGCCAAGGCGTTTTCGCTGATCAAGGCAGGATATGACGGGAGCGGTCCTGATTCAGAAGCGTACTCGTCCATCTTCTTCCAAAACGCCAACAACTCGGTGCGCGTGAGCGACGAGTTCATGCGCGCGTATGAGACCGATGGCGATGTGAGCACCTATACGGTGAAGAGTCACGAGCCGGTGGCGACGTACAAGGCGCGCGAGGTCATGCGCAAGATTGCCGAAGCCACGTGGCTGTGCGGCGATCCGGGTATGCAGTTCGATACCACCATCAACAAGTGGCACACCAGCAAGAACACGGCGCGCATCAATGCGTCGAATCCCTGCTCGGAGTACATGTTCCTGGATAACTCGGCCTGCAACCTGGCCAGCTTTAACCTGATGAAGTACATAACTCCGGCGGGCAACTTCGACATCTCCGCCTACCGGCACTCGATCTCGGTGATCATCACGGCGATGGAGATCCTGGTGGACAATTCGGGCTATCCTACCGAGGCCATCTCGCGGAACTCGCACGACTACCGGCCGCTGGGCCTTGGCTACGCCAACCTGGGCGCGCTGCTGATGGCCTTCGGCCTGCCCTACGACTCAGAGGGCGGACGCGATTTTGCCGGCGTGCTGACCGCGATCATGTGCGGACAGGCTTACCTGCAGTCGGCGATCATCGCGGCAAACTGCCCGCCGATCGCGCCGGCTACAACGCTGACGGCTAATGTGGACCGCCAGGGCGGCGCGTGCCCCGGCTTCTATGTGAACCGCGAGCCGTTCCTTGACGTGATCCGGATGCACCGCGCCGAGGTGAACAACATCGGCAAGTCGCGCACCAGCGGCGAGCCCTTCAGCGTGCCGCAGCTCGACGCGCTGATCGATGCGAGCCGCGAGTGCTGGGACATGGCGCTGATCTACGGCGAACGCTACGGCTATCGCAACGCGCAGACCACGGTGCTGGCGCCGACGGGCACCATCGGCTTCATGATGGATTGCGACACCACCGGCATCGAACCCGACCTCGCGCTCGTGAAGTACAAGAAGCTGGTGGGCGGCGGCATGATCAAGATCGTGAACAACACGGTTCCGGCCGCGCTGTTCAAGCTCGGCTACGACAACGACCAGGTGAACGCGATCGTCAGCTACATTGACGCGACCGGCACCATTGAAGGCGCGCCGGGATTGAAGCCGGAGCATTTGTCGGTGTTTGATTGCAGCTTCAAGCCGGCCAAGGGCACGCGATCAATTCAATACATGGGGCACATCAAAATGATGGCTGCGGCGCAGCCGTTCCTCTCGGGTGCGATTTCGAAGACGGTGAACCTGCCGCACGAGGCTAGCGTGGAAGACGTTGCCGAGGCATACGCGGAGAGCTGGCGCCAGGGCATCAAGGCCGTGGCCATCTATCGCGACGGCTCAAAGGGCACGCAGCCATTGAACACCAGCATGGATGAGAAAAAGAAGGATCCGTCGGTCCTGGATGCAGTGGGCAGCCGCGTGCTGGCCAACCTGGGCGCGGGCCAACAGCCTGCCGAGGCCGATTTGAAGGCTCTCGAAGCCAAGATCGGCGAGAAGCTTGAAGTGACCGCGAAGCAGGTGATTGCTGCCACGGCTGCTTTCCAGAATGCGCTGGAGGAGATTGCAAAGGCCGCTGCCGTGCCGGTGCTCGCGCCCGCAGCCGCGGTGGAGCCGGTGAAGGACCCGGCGCAGGATCTGAATGGTCCCCCGAGAGCCATACGCCACAGGCTGCCGGAAGAGCGCGCATCGATCACGCACAAGTTTTCGATTGCCGGACACGAGGGCTACATCACTGTGGGCCTCTATCCGACCGGGCAGCCGGGCGAGATTTTTATCAAGATGGCCAAGGAGGGCTCGACGGTTTCAGGCCTGATGGACGCCTTCGCGACTTCGATCTCGCTGGCGTTGCAGCACGGCGTGCCGTTGAAGGTGCTGTGCGAGAAGTTTGCGCACACGCGCTTCGAGCCCTCCGGCTGGACCGGCAACGAGCAGATCGGCTACGCCAAGAGCCTGATGGACTACATCTTCCGCTGGCTCAATCTGCGCTTCCTGTCGGGTACGCAGCTCACGCTGTTTGCCGGGCTGGCTCCGCAGGCGCCGCAGTTGCCCTCTTCGCCCAGCCTGCTTCCCGATGCGGATTCGGACGAAGACGAAGTGACTTCGCGGAGTCATCTGGAGAAGCTGGCCGAGGAAGTTGCCAAGCGGCTGAACCAGATGAACGGCGCGGGCGGCAACACATCCGGTGGCGGCGGCATTGCGCCGGAGTATGGCGCTTCGTATGCGCAGTCACCCAGCTCTGCGCATGTGCCAACCCTGCAGGACCGGGGGATCTATCACGCGGCAGATGCAATGCGCGAGATGTATGACATGGGCGATGCGCCAAGCTGCGGCACCTGCGGCGCCATCATGGTGCGCAACGGAAGCTGCTACCGCTGCATGAGCTGCGGGTCGACGAGCGGGTGCAGTTAAAGCGCAACTGAACTCCAACAGCGTAACGGAAATCACCCAGCCCTCGGGCTGGGTGATTTGCGTTTGGATATAGTTTGGAATGTGTGTGATCGGAATGCGGATCGCTCTAAGCGCGCGCGCGTTCAAACGTTTCGACGAACTCGCGATAGCGGCTGGCGATTTGGCTCACCGCGGCTTCGCGAGTAATCTTCTGGGCGCGCCAGGCAACCATCGGATCCCAGAAGTCGGTGCGGCCAACGGCGAAGCCGATGAATCCCGGAACCTCGGCAGCCGTGGTCAGCCATTCATGCACCTTCTGGTCATTCTCACCGCGGCCCAGGACGATGCAGCCCACCGCATCGCGGCCGCCGGATTGTGCGGCAGCCACAATCTTCTCGCAGTCTTTGCGGCGATCGAGTCCTTCAATTTTCCACACGTCGGGCTCGACGCCGGCGCTTTGCAATTCCAGGATGGTCTCGATCATCAGTTGCGGACGAATCTCCAGGTCATAGACCTTCTTGTCGCCGTTCACCTTGTCGAGCTGCGCCTGCTCCGCCGGCACCAGCAGCTCAAACATGAATAGGCTGCGATTGGCACTGTGCAGATAATCGGACAAGCGCTTGAGCCGCTCCGATTGGCGCGCGTTCAGCACCGGATCGCCCTCGGGGTTGTAGCGAACCAGCACCTTCGAGAATGTTGGATGAAAGGCCTCAATGTGCGCGGCAAAGTCCTCGCCGTACTCGAAGTCGAATTCTTCCTGCCCGCTTTTTTCAGCAGGGCATGCGAAGGTGTGGCCGTTGGCCGACGCACTGCGCAGGATTGCGGCGCCGAATTGCTCGTCTACCAGAATGCCCGCTCTCTCAGCGGGAACGCCGTCCGCAAGCGCCTTCTGAAAGCCATCGTAGATGACCTGCTTGGCTGCGGCGATCTGCGCGGTTTGCTCCCCACTCAGATCGCCCTTCCAGCCAAACATGCCGGTTTCAAACGAGCCGCGATGATCGAAGGGAAGAATGTAGAGCGGCTTCCGATAACCACGAATCGCCATGCTTACTCCTTGAGTTTGCGGTAGAGGCGAATCAGGTTGTTGGTTGAGCTGTCGTGCTTCAAGTCTGGATCGGTGTGGCTTTCAAGTTCCGGGATGATGCGCTGCGCGAGCACTTTGCCGAGTTCCACGCCCCACTGGTCGAACGAGTTGATCTGCCACACGATGCCCTGTGTGAACACGCTGTGCTCGTAGAGCGCAATGAGTCTTCCGAGAATTTCGGGGGTGAGCCGATCGGCGAGGAGGGTGTTCGACGGGCGGTTGCCTTCGAACACGCGATGCGGCACAAGCCAATCGGGTGTGCCCTCGGCTTTCACTTGCTCAGGCGTCTTGCCAAAGGCGAGCGCTTCACTCTGCGCAAACACGTTGGCCAGCAGCATGTCGTGATGGCGGCCGAGCGGGTTGAGCGAGTTGCCAAATCCGATGAAGTCGCATGGGATGAGCCTGGTTCCCTGATGGATGAGCTGATAGAAGGAGTGCTGGCCGTTGGTGCCGGGCTCTCCCCAATAGATAGGGCCGGTGTCGTAATCGACCTGGCTGCCGGTCACGGTGACGTGCTTGCCGTTGCTCTCCATGGTCAACTGCTGCAGGTAGGCGGGGAAGCGCTTCAGGTATTGTTCGTAAGGCAATACGGCCACGGTCGGCGCGCCCAGGAAGTCGGTGTTCCACACACTGAGCAGACCAAGCAGCACGGGAAGGTTCTGCTCGAAGGGCGTGGTGCGGAAGTGCTCGTCCATCTGGTGAAAGCCGCTGAGCATAGCGTGGAAGTTGTCCGGTCCGATGGCCAGCATGGTGGCCAGGCCGATGGCCGAGTCCATGGAGTAGCGCCCGCCGACCCAGTCCCAGAAGCCGAACATGTTGGCGGTGTCGATGCCGAACTTGGAAACGCCCGCTGCGTTGGTGGACACGGCGACGAAGTGCTTTGCGACAGCCGATTCGTCACCGCCCAGGCCATTCACTGACCAGGCGCGGGCCGATTGCGCGTTGGTGATGGTTTCGAGGGTGGTGAAGGTCTTGGAGGAGATGATGAAGAGCGTCTCCGCGGGGTCGAGGTCGACGACCGCTTCCGCAAAATCCGTGCCATCCACATTGGATACGAAGCGGAAGGTGAGGTCGCGCTGGCTGTAATGCTTGAGTGCCTCGTAGGCCATCACGGGACCGAGGTCTGAACCGCCGATGCCGATGTTGATGACGTTGCGAATGCGCTTGCCGGTGTGGCCTTTCCACGCGCCACTGCGAACGCGCTCAGAGAAGGCCGCCATGCGGTCAAGAACCTCATGCACATCGGGCACGACATCCTTGCCGTCGACGAGAATTACTTCGCCTTTGGGCGCACGCAGGGCGATGTGCAGCACGGCGCGGCCCTCCGTGAAGTTGATTTTGTCGCCGCGAAACATGGCGTCGATGTGGGCTTGCAGTTCTGACTCACGCGCCAGTTCGATCAGCAGCTTCACGGTTTCGTCGGTGATGCGGTTCTTTGAGTAGTCGAAGAACAGGCCCAGTGCTTCGGCAGTCAGCCGCTCGCCGCGCTCGCGATCCGATGCGAACAACTCGCGCAGATGCAGACCATGCACCTGCTCATAGTGCGCCTGGAGGTCCTTCCAGGCCTTGAGTTCCGTGAGCGGCTGATTGGCGGGGCCGTTTGCAACTGTTGTTTCCGATGCTGACATCTTCACATTCCTTTCATCCGTCGCACGTGCGAACGCGTCCTTATAACAGTAGCGAGAATGTCCGCGGCAGGGCAAGCTACCGGACGTTTTGGCGCGGCTCACACCGTCTCTATGGCTTAGATTCACGAGAGCGTCTCGGGGCGCCACTCCGGCAAAAAAATCTCCGCATCGATTCGAGGTTCCGTCTGCGGTGCTCAAGGAATGGGTGGGCCCTCGGAATGGGTGGGCCCTCGGCGTCAAGATGAGTGCGCAGATGCTACCGCCGCTGCCGAGGATTCCCAACTCATTGCACACGCAGGGGTTGAGTAGCGATGAGAAGCGATTCGAGCCGGCCGGCGCGGTGGGATGAGTCGTAGTCCAAAGGGAGAGCGTTTTGGCTTCGGGTCCTCGACGCCATTTGACACGGGTTGACGCATCTTGTCGCTTTTCATTGCGTCAGTATCGGCTTACTCTTTTTCTTGACCAGGCATGATTTCAATCTGGTTCGAGGGCGATTGCAGGATGCCTGGAAGCTGGCCTGGTGCAGGCCAGGTTGGATGACGGGATGGCTGGCTGAGCGAAGAGCGTTTGCTCAGTCAGAATGGCGAAGCCTTGCATGGCGGCCGGATTCTATCGAGTGGGTTGGCTGGTTGATCGAGAGGTACGCGGTGAGTCTCAGTTACGCAGGTCCGGAAGCATGGGGAGAAAGGCTGAGGGGATTTGCCCTTGTGGAACCTGCGCCGGAGCGCCATTGGTACGCGGTGTGCACCTTTCCGCAGCATGAGAAGTCGGCCGCCAAGCAGCTTGCATTGCGGGAAGTCGAGTCGTTTCTTCCCACATTTGAAACCGTCCATGTGTGGAAGAACCGGCAGCGCATGAAGCTCATGCTGCCGCTGTTTCCCTCCTACCTGTTTGCGCACATTGCGCCCAGGGAGCGGGGCAAGGTGCTCGAGTCCCCTGGGGTCATTCAGATTGTGGGCAACGGCAGGGGGCCGGTGGCGCTTCCCGACGCGGAGATCGAGTTTCTGCGCACGCGCCTCGATAGGCAGCGGGTTGAACCGTACAACGAGCTGGTTGCCGGGGAACGCGTTCGCATCCGCAGCGGCCTGATGCAGGGTGTCGAAGGGACACTGGTGCGGCGGAGCAGCGGGCTTCGGTTTGTGTTGACGGTCCAATTGATCAACCAGCACGCGGCCATGCAGGTGGACGGCGAAGACCTGGAACCAATTCGTAGTTGAGCGCCGACGGCGCTTGAATCGAATGACCTTGACCAGGAAAGAATCCCTTTGACGCGTCGCCGAGGTTCGGCGCAAGCTCTCGCTCGCCTCGCTGCGCAGCGTGGAGTCAGGATCGAATGTCCGTTCAATTGAAGAGATCGGTAAAGGTGGATCGGATCGTGGATGCGGCCGGGCGGCTGTTTGCGCGCCAGGGCTATCACGGCACCACCACTCGTGAAATCGCGCATCTTGCCGATGTAAGCGAGAACACACTGTACCGGCACTTCGATCACAAGGAAGATCTTTTCTGGTCGGCGCTGCGTTCGCATTGCGCGGGGTTGAAGCTCAACCGCGAACTGATGGAAGGGATCGCGCGCGGCGATGCACCGGAGGTCGTGCTGCCCCGGATTCTGGAGCTGCTCGCGGATACCGTGAACTACCGTCCGGAGCTGCTGCGCTTGGTCGCGGTCGCGTTTCTTGAGATGAATGCGAAGGCCGGCAGATTTTGCACAGAGCACTTTTCGCCCGTGATTTCGGCGATCCATTGCTATCTCGAGACCAGCACCCGTGAAGGGAAGATCCGTGAACTCGAGCCAACCATGCTGACCTCCGCGCTGATTATGACCGCGTTGACCCATAGGGGCATATCGAGCCTGATCGGCGGCAGCAACGGTGCCTCCGCCAACGGCATGGAAGCGCACCGTGCGCAAACCAGGTTCTGGCTCGACCTGCTCGCGACGGGGAGTTCGACGTATTCCTCTTCACAGGCGGAGCGGACGACCTCCAGGGAGGGCGCGTAGTGCGAGCAGCAGAAGCAAATCGGCAGCAAGAGCAGCAGTCAGGTTTCGAGGAGGTTCGAATGATTCCGAAGTCACCAGCCACGCGACAGTTTCAGGCGCAGCGCATGCGGCGGTGGTTTGCGGTCAACCTGCTCGACCTGGCCGCGTTTGCATCCGCTGCAGTGCTGGCATTCGAACTGCGGTTTGACGGTGCGTTGCCGGCCCAGCTTTTTGACCCGATGCGGGTGGCCCTGTGCGTCTGGGCCGTGTCGAAGTGCGCTTTCTTTCTGCTGGGGTCGGTGAGCCGGACAAGCTGGCGGCATACCTCTCCGTTTGACGCGTTGCGCATCGTGGCCGCGAACTCGGCGGGATCGATGATGGGTGGGGTGATTCTGCTCAAGTGGATGGCAGCCCCGGCAATTCCGCGCTCGGTGTACGTGCTGGACTGGCTGCTCTCCTGCCTGCTGACCCTGGGGGGAAGGCTGGTTGTGCGGCTGGCGATCGGCGCTGCCAATCGCCGGCGGGGGCGGGGAGAAGAGACGCGGACCCTGGTGTATGGCGCCGGCGCCGCGGGGCTGGCTCTGCTGGCAGAGCTCAGGCAGAACCACTCATTGAACTGCGACGTGGTGGGCTTTGTCGATGACGATCCGGCCAAGCTGGGCCTGGTTCTGGACGGCAAGCGCGTGTTGGGAAGAGGCGAAGATCTCGGCTCGCTGGCCGGGAAATACGCGGTGCGCCGCGTCCTGATCGCGGTTCCGTCGGCTACCGGCGAGGAGATGGTACGGATTCTGAGGCTCGCGACCGAGGCCCGCGTGGAGTACAGGATGGTGCCCAGCCTGGGAGAACTGGTCAAGGGCAGGGAACTCGGCAAACAGATCAGGGAGGTTGCGGTCGAGGATCTGCTGGGCCGAAAGCCTGTGCAGCTTGACCTCGATCGCATCCGGGAGCGGGTTCAGGGCCGGGTGGTGATGGTGACCGGCGCCGCGGGTTCGATCGGATCGGAGATCTGCCGGCAGATTGTGCGCTTCCACCCGGTGGCCTTGATTGGATTCGACGAGGCCGAGACGCCGCTATTTCATCTGGAACGGGAGATGGCGAAGAGCTTTCCCGAGATCGCCTTTTTTCCGGAGATTGGGAGTATCACGCGTCGCGAGAGCCTGAATCGGGTGGTCGCGCACTATCAGCCGTCGATTCTCTACCACGCGGCTGCCTACAAGCATGTTCCGCTGATGGAGAAGCACGTCTTTGCCGCGGTTGAAACCAACATCTTCGGCACCTGGAACGTGGCGCGCGCGGCGCTGGAACACGGCGTGGAGGACTTTGTCATGATCTCGACCGACAAGGCCGTGCGCCCGACCAGCATGATGGGCGCAACCAAGCGGACGGCGGAGATGCTGATTCGAGGGCTTCAATTGGAGGGCGCCACCAAGTTTGTCGCGGTGCGCTTTGGCAATGTGCTGGGCAGCAACGGGAGCGTGGTGCCGACCTTCAAGGAGCAGATCGCGGCGGGGGGGCCTGTGACCGTGACGCACCCGGAGATTACACGCTATTTCATGACCATTCCCGAGGCGGCGCAACTGGTGCTGCAGGCTTTCGCGATCGGCAAGGGCGGCGAGGTGCTCGTGCTGGAGATGGGCGAGCCGGTGCGGATCGCGGATTTGGCAAAGAATCTGATTCTGCTCTCGGGCCTCGAACCGGAGCGGGACATCGAGATTCAATACACCGGTCTTCGGCCCGGCGAGAAGATGTTTGAAGAGCTGAACCTCGGCGATGAGAACCTGGCTCCGACGGCGCATGCCAAGATCAGGAGCTACGTGAGCCAGCCCAGCTTCGACGCGGCCGAGATCAAAGCGTTTCTGCACCGGCTGGAGGTCATTGCCGATGCGCAGGATGTGGCCAGCCTGTTGCTGTTGCTGAAGGAAGCCATTCCCGATTACAACCCCGGGTCGGAGCTGTTGAAGACGGCCCTGTCGTTGAGGACAGAGCACGCGACGTGGCATGCGGTCCAGATCCCTCACGCACAGGCAGAGGCCGCGAGGCCGGCGCGCCTTACCCCGGCAGCACTTCTGAACTAATGGCCGCCAAACCGCACCGGCGGATCATTCAATTCCAATCTTTCAATTGTTTGAGGAAGAGTAAAGCCGTGCTGAAAATGCAGAGGAGTTCTGACTGGCCGTCAGGCCGGAAGCGGATCGTGCGCTTGCTGTTCAGCGCTGTGCTGGCAGCGCTTGTGTGCGGCAGGATCGCGGCGCAAGGCACGTATCCCCAGCCTGCGGTTCCCGACAGCACCGCGCAAACAGCGGCGCCGGGGAGCGAGAACACGGCAATGGCGGCGGACGCCGGCAACACGCAGGCCCCGGCGCAGGCGAACGGCAACCCGTTGCCGGAAGCAGAATCGGCCGGCCCGCGCATGGTTCCAGCGAGGAGCGAAGAGGTTCAGCACGGAAACACCGGCGAGAAGGCCGTTCCGCACACCAGGCTCGCCGCGCCAGCCGAAGAGACCAATCAGGACCAGCCGAAGCAGATCCAGCGGGCCAGCCCGTATGGAGACCTGCCGTCGCTGCACGATCTCTACACGCAGATTCCATCTGCGGGCGGAAAGATGCATCGGTTTGGCAGTGAGGCCTTCCTGATCGGCACAGAGAACGCGAACGAGTTGCCGATGGATCTTCCCGCCGGCCCCGACTACGTGCTCGGACCGGGAGACAGCCTGGTGGTGAATGTGTGGGGCGGCCACTCCGATCGCCTCAACGTATTCATCGACCGGCAAGGCCAGATCGCGCTGCCCGAGGCAGGCACGATCGCTCTGGACGGGCTCACGATTGCAGCGGCCCAGAGCGCGATTCAGAAGGCGCTGAACACGCAGTACCAGGGCGAACATGTCGAGATTTCGCTGGGCCGGTTGCGCACGGTGCGGGTGTACGTGGTGGGCGACGTGCAAAGCCCAGGCGCCTACGATGTGAGCTCGCTGTCGACGCCGCTTGCCGCGCTGTTTGCAGCCGGCGGGCCGACCAGCCGCGGATCGCTGCGCATCCTGCGCCAGTATCGCGGCAAGCGCCTGGTGCGCGACATCGACCTCTACGATTTTCTGCTGCGGGGCGTCCGCTCGGATGTGGACCGTCTGCTTCCCGGCGACACGTTGCTTGTGCCGCCTGCCGGAGCCCAGGTCACGGTGGAAGGAATGGTGCATCGCCCCGCGATCTACGAATTGAACGGCGAGCAGGGGCTGGACCAGGTGATCGATCTTGCGGGCGGCGTGCTGAGCGCCGCCAGCTTAAAGCAGATCGACGTGGAGCGCGTGGAAGCGCACGAGCGCCGCACCATGCTTACCCTTGAACTGACGGACAATCCGCAGGACGTGAAGCAGAACCTGGCCGCATTTCGCGTGCAGGACAAGGACGACATCGTGCTCGCGCAGATTTTGCCCTACAACGAGCAGGCGGTTTATCTTGATGGCCACGTCTTCCGTCCTGGGAAGTATCCCTACCGCGACGGAATGACCATTGCGGATCTGCTGCACTCCTACCAGGACGTGATGCCGGAGCCGGCTGATCACGCCGAACTTATTCGACTTGATCCGCCGGACTACCGGCCGGAGACCATCAATTTCGATGTATCGAGCGTGCTGGTGGGCGGCGAGACCATTCTGCTCAAGCCCTTCGATCTGATCCGCATCTTCGGCCGCTATGAGATTGACAAGCCCGAGGTTTCGATTCAGGGAGAAGTGCTGCGCCCGGGCGCGTACCCGATGTCGCAGGGGATGACAGTGGCCGGCCTGGTGCGCAGGTCGGGCAATTTCAAGCGCAGCGCTTACCGGGAGCAAGCCGATCTTTCCAGCTACCAGGTGCAGGATGGACGAACGGTGCTGTTGAGCCATCGCGTCGTTGATGTCGAGAAGGCGGTCGACGGCGACAAGGCTGCGGATGTGGCGCTGCAACCGGGGGATGTTGTGAGCATACGGCAACTGGCGGGCTGGCAGGATATCGGCGCGTCGGTGGTGATTACCGGCGAGGTGGAGCATCCTGGCAGCTATGGCATAGAAGAGGGTGAGCGGTTGAGCTCCGCGCTCATGCGCGCGGGCAGATTTCGAGCCGACGCCGACCCGGCCGGGGCGGTGCTGGAGCGAGTGCAGGTGAAGGAACTGGCCGAGAAGACGCGGCAGGAGATGATTCGGCGCATTGAGACAACGCCTCTCGATTTCAAGCCGGGGCTGGTCTCGGGCCAGGACCAGGCGGAGTTGCAACAGGCCGCCCAGCAGCAGCGCGATCAGGTGCTTCAGGCGCTGCGCAACCATCCCGCCAGCGGCAGGATGGTCATCAATATCCTCGCCGACTTGCGCGCATGGCAGAACACGGCGGCGGATGTGGAATTGCGCGCCGGCGACACCCTGGTGATCCCCAAGCGGCAGAGTTTTGTGCTGGTGAGCGGCCAGGTATATAACGCCACTGCCATCACGTATGTGCCGGGCAGAAACGCGGCGTGGTACCTGCGCCAGGCCGGCGGAGCGACCCACTCCGGCGACAAGGGAGCGGCTTTTATTGTGCGGGCCAACGGTTCGGTGGTGGGGCGCGGCGGCATCTGGCCGGGCGGCGGCACTCTGAGCACACAAATGCAGCCGGGCGATTCCCTCATTGTGCCGGAAAAGGCGGTTGGTTCCCAGGCCTGGAAGAACGTGCTTTCGGCGGCGCAGATCATGTCCTCGGTCGCGATTACCGGAGCGATCGCCGGCATCTTCTGAGCCCGCTGTTCCGCGCAGCGTCACGACAGAATCAACGGAGATTGAGCTTGAAAACCCAGGAAGAAATCGAACAGAGCGAGGCATTGCAGCCGTCGCAGATTCCGGTCGCCGAAATCATCCGGGGTGCGTGGCAGCGCCGCCGCACCGTTCTGACGGTGACAGCGATCGGCGCGGTGATCACGCTGGGCGTTGCGTTTCTGATTCCCAACGAATATATTTCAACGGCCGAGTTGATGCCGCCGGAACAGCAATCGGTTTCAAGCACATCTTCATTGAGCGCCCTGTCGGGCGCGGGCCTGATGGTTGCAGGCGCCGGCGCCAGCCTGTTGAACCAGCGCACCCCCGGAGCAACCGCAATCGGCATACTCACCAGCCGCACCGCTCAGGACGACATCATCAAGCGCTTCAATCTGCTGCAGGTCTACGGAGACGATTATTACTTCGACGCACGCAAGACCCTGGGCAGGCGCATCTCGTTCGCCGAAGACAAGAAGAGCGGCATCATCGCCATCACGGTGATGGACCACGACCGCGAACGCGCGCGCGACATGGCGCAGGCGTACGTGGAGGAACTAGACAAACTCGGCAACAACATCAGTACCTCGTCGGCGCGCCGCGAGCGGGAGTTCCTTGAGAACCGTTTGAAGGACGTGAAGGCAAGCCTCGACGCGAGCGCGCACCGGCTGAGCGATTTTTCCAGCCGCAATGCAACGCTGGACATGGAGAAGCAGGGCGAGGCAACGGTGGAGGCGGCAGGAAAGCTCGAGGCCGAGCTGGTTGTGGCGGAGAGCGATTTGTCCGCGCTGCGAGCCACGTATACCGACGACAATGCGCGGGTGCGCCAGATGCGCGGGCGCGTGGATGAGCTGCGGCGGCAGGTGCGCAAAGCGGGGGGGATGGGAGAAAAAGCGGACGGCCAGGATCTTGCGGCCGACCAGATGATTCCTTCCATCCGCAAGCTGCCCATTCTGGGTTTGACCTACTACGATCTCTACCGCCAGGTCACCACCGAGGAGGTCGTGTACGAACTGCTGAGCAAGCAGTACGAGATGGCCCGCGTGCAGGAGGCAAAAGAGATTCCGACCGTCAAGGTGCTCGACGCTCCCGACTTGCCGGAATGGAAGTCGGCGCCGCATCGCGCCGTCCTGGTGCTTCTGGGCGCCTTTTTCTCATTCCTTGGCTCGTTGGGATGGATTGTGACGGACAAGCTTCGCGGCGAATCGAATCGAGCCCGGTTTGCCAAGGCGGCGGGCATGGGAATTCTTCGCCATTTACATGGATTCATTGCCGCAGAGGCCGAGTAACCGGGCGTACTTGGCGATATGGATTCGCTGCTCCTCAATCTTTTGCCGCTCTGGACTTTGAAAACTTTGAGCATCTCATGACCTCGGCCGGTATCTTGCAAATACTCGATTGGCGACAGGTGCGATCGGCGCTGACCCTTCGTCCCGTCGATGTCAGCCTGCCCGCGGGACGTTCAAGAGAGCGCTATCGCAAGGTCCTGTTGAGCGCGGTCACCGGGCCGATGACCGGCGCCTCCGGCTTGCTGGCGTTTCTGATTACGGTGCCGCTCACGGTTCACTATCTCGGGCCGGAACGATACGGGGCCTGGATGTCGCTCTCCTCGCTGATGGCTTTTCTCCGCTTCTCGGATCTTGGGCTGGGCAATGGCCTGGTGGGCGCCGTCAGCCAGGCCGAGGGCAGAGGGGATTCGGGATACGCGCAGAGGGCCATCTCGAGCGTGCTGGTGTGCCTTTGCGGGATCGCGATTCTGGTTCTTGTTGGCTTTCCGATCTCCGCTCGCGGGATTCACTGGGATGCTGTCCTCGGCCTTGCGCAGTTGAAGGACAGGGCAGAGATTCAGACCGCAATCCTGGTATTTGTGGCGCTCTATGCGATCGGCATTCCAGTCAACCTGGGCCAGCAGGTACAGCGGGCGCTGCAGCAGGGCTACATCTCCAATCTGTGGACCACGCTGGGCAGCCTCCTTTCGTTTGCCGGAATTTATTTCGCCGCCACGCACCACGCGCGCATTCCCTGGCTGGTTGCCATCATCGGCGGTGTTCCACTGATTCCCGCGCTGGCCAACAGCATCGTTCTTTATACACTGCAAAGGCCTGACCTGCGGCCGTCGGTCAATGGGTTCGACAAGGAGATCGGCAGGGACCTGCTTCAGAAAGGCATGCTCTTCTTTGGATTGGGAATCGCCGGCGCGCTGGCTTACGATTCGCAGAACATCCTGATCGCGCACATTCTCGGACCCGCGGCGGTGGGCGTTTACGCGGTGGTGCAGCGGCTGTTTTCGGCCATTCCCATGCTGGTGGCCTACGTGACCATGCCGCTCTGGCCGGCCTTTGGCGATGCATTGGGGCGCGGCGACTGGCAATGGATTCCGCGTGCGCTGAAGCGAGCCATGGCGGTCAACGCGCTGATGGCGACCGTGCCGGCAATTCTATTCACCTTGTTCGGCGGACCGATTCTTCTCCACTGGACGCACGGAGCGATCGTCGCACCCGGTTGGCTGATCGCCGGGTTCGCCGTCTGGTCCATTACTTCGGCGGTGAGCGCGCCCATCAGCATGCTGCTCAATGCGGCGCACGTGCTCTGGTTCCAGATCAACACCTGCATCCTCTATGGACTGCTGACGATCGGCTGCATCCTCCGGGTGCTTCCCACCACGGGGCTGTCCGGCGCGGTGTGGTCGATGACGGTTCTGTATATCGCGGTGGTGCTGGGCCCCGGCTTGATCTACGTGGGGATGTTTTTTCGTCGCCATGTGGCGCCGGGCGCGGCTCAGGCGTAATGGCAAAGGTAGCTGCGGAAACCCGCAAGTGAGGGAACCCATGAAGTTCAAGCGAGCGAAAATCGTTGCGCAAACAGGATGCATCCTGTGCGGAAGCGCCGATACGTCGACCGAGGAGAACATCGCTGTCGATTCCATCCTGGAGCTCTATGGAGAGAATCGGCGGGAACTGGTGCGGCAGGAGCTTCACGGGGCTGCGCGCATCCGCGTGCAACGCTGCTCCAACTGTTCGCTCTATTTCTTTGATCCGGCGTTGCCGGGATCGCAGGCCTATTATGAGAGCCTGCAATCGTTCAAATGGTATTACCTGAAGGACAAGGTCGAGTACGCAATGGCCAGGAAGCGGATTCCGCCGGGTGCGCGCGTTCTTGAGATCGGATGCGGGGCGGGCTGGTTCGCGAGGAGCATTCCCGAGTGCATTTACACGGGCCTCGAGTACTCCGAAACCGCGGCCACTGCGGCCAGGAGCGCAGGCCTCGATGTGCTTACGCAGTCGGTGTACGACCACGCATCGACGCACCGCGCGGCCTACCAGGTGGTCTGCACCTTTCAGGTGCTGGAACATGTTTCCGATCCGGCTGCCTTCCTGTCTGCCTGCATTGAATGCCTTGAACCGGGAGGCTTGCTGATCCACGCGCTGCCAAGCAACGAAGGCTACCTCAAGTATCTTCCCAATGCTTTCCTGAATCTTCCGCCCCATCATCTGACGCGTTGGCCGGATAAGACGCTTGAAGCTCTTGCGGGGATCTATCCGTTGAGCCTGGTTGCGCTGGAGCATGAGCCTCTGGCGGCGATTCACCAGAGAACCTGCGCAAGCGCGATGATCAGGCGCCAGTTCGATCGAATGCTCGGCAGGAAGCCGGTCTTTGTCGATCGCTCAATCGGATCGAGGATTACGGGAAGGTGTGCGGACCTGCTCGCGCTGGGCGTGTCGCCGCTTCTTTCAGAGGATGCGTTCCGACCCAAAGGCCACAGCGTGATTGCAACCTACAGGAAACTGGCTCCTGCCGCTCGGGCGGTGGCGTAAGAGCTGCCGTGAGAGTTCTCTGGTTCACCAATATTCCGATGCCTGAAGCAGGCAAACATCTGGGGCTGCCCGCATCCGGCGGCACCGGCTGGTGGATGAGTGTGCTGCTCGATCGGTTGAAGAGGAGGAGCGATCTCAAAGTGGCCATCGTTGCGAGCGCCGGTTGGCGCGATGCTCATTTTGAGAAGGATGGGGTGGAGTACTTTGTGGTGAAGACTCCCTTGCGCAGGGCGATCTGGAGCTACCTTGGCAGTTACCGGGATCGGGTACCGATCCGGCGGCAACTCGCGAAGTATGCCTCCATCCTTCGCGAATGGAAGCCAGACGTTGTGCATGTGCACGGAACCGAATCGGAGTTCGGGTTGATCAAGGCGTGGGGGTTAAGCGCTGTGCCGTTTGCTGTCTCGATTCAGGGTCTGATGACGCCGTACGCGGCCAATGCCTTTGGCGATCTCTTGCCTGCCGAATTGCACGGAGCGATCCGGAGCGCCATCGGATTGCGCGCGCGGTGTCTTGAACGCTGGAAGGGATTCCGCATGCGCATTCCCTATGAAGAGGCGATTCTGCGCGCCGCCGACACGGTGATGGGCAGAACGGGGTGGGACCGCGCGTGGGCCTGCGCCTATCGTCAGGACGTGCGTTATCGGCGCGTGGACGAGGTGATGAGGGCCGAGTTCTATCAGGCGGCGCCGTGGTCGATCGAAAGCTGCAGGCCGCGCCAGATCTTTACGACCAGCGGATGCGAGCCGCTGAAAGGGGTCCATGTTCTGATCGAAGCGGTGTACCGGTTAAGGGATGTCTTTCCGGATGTTTGCGTCAACATCGCCGCCGATGGATTTCTGCCGCGCCCGCAGAACGATTACGCGCGGTTCGTTCTGGACCAGATCGACCGGCTCGGCCTCGCGAATGCGGTGACCTTTCTGGGACATCTCGACGGCAACGCCATTGTGCGTCAGTTGCAGAGAGCGCACTGCTATGCGATGCCGTCGTTCATTGAGAACAGCAGTAACGCACTGCAGGAGGCCATGCTGGTGGGCACACCCTCGGTGGCATCCAACGCGGGCGGCACCACCAGCATTCTTGAGGACGAACGCTCGGGCCTGACCTTTCCGGCGAGCGATTCTGCGCTGCTCGCGTGGCAGGTGGCGCGCGTGTTCAAGGACGACAGGCTTGCCGCGAAGCTGAGCCGGGAGGCGCGCTTTGCTGCAACGGTGAGAAACGATCCGGTCCGCGTGGAAGCACAACTGCTCAGCGTGTATGAGGAACTGGTTGGAGTTGGAGTGGTGCGATGAGGGATGTGCCGATTGCGCCCATCTGCGAAACAGTCGTGCGGGAGCGCGCGGCTTCATCCGCAACCAGGAACTGGCGCGGCTTGGCGCTGGGCGCGCTGCTCTCGCTTGCCATCAGCATTGGCGGCAACGAATGGGCCTACAGCACACTCGTACCCCTGCTCGTCACCTATGTGGCGAAGGCAGTTCCGATTGCGGGACTGATCGCGCTCACCGCGGTCTACCAGCTCTACGAGTTGCCTGGAGTTCCGCGGCAGTTGCGCAATCGTCTCCTCTTCTGCCTGGGCGTCTACGCAGGGATTCTGGTGCTCGGGTCGATGTTCTGGTTCACGACTTCGCCGCCGCCGTGGCTCTATGTCAGTCTGTGCCAGGCCATCCTCTGCGGACTTGCCGGATGCGGCATCGGCAGAACCCCGGAAGCTGCGGTATGGACGTTGAGGACCATGGCCCGCGTAGGCGCAGTGGTCGCCGTGTACAAGTACGCGATGCCGGATGTGGAGATGGGCGCTTCGTTCCCCACACTGGGAGTCGGATGGCCAGTTGAGGTCTTCATTCTCTTCGGCTTCTGCTGGTATTTGTGCGCAGCATTGCTGGCGGCGCGCGTCTCGATGGAGATGCTGCTGGGCGCGGCGGCGTGTGCGCTTGAAGTGTTCATTGCCTTCCACAAGCCTCTGGTGTTTGCGGGGATTGCCTGCATGGCGACGCTGATTCTGCTGCTGCAGTTTCTTAAGGCCCATCGCCGGCGCGGCAACCTTCGCCTGCTGACGGCCTGTGTGGTGCTGAGTGGGACGCTGTTTGCGGCATACGAGGCTACGGGCGGCCGCATCCTGGAGCAATACGAAGAAGATTTCTTTCTGAAGTACCTGCACATGAGCACATCGCCCGATGATCTGGCCCTGGACGCGGGAGCATTGCATGGCTTTTCAGGCGGACGCTTCGATCTCTGGGAACAGGCGATGAACCAATTCTGGACCTCGCCGCTGGTTGGCAGCGGGCCGGGGCGAAGGTTCTTCGGTGAGGCGTCGGGAGAGCTGGTGCATGCACACAACGGATATATTGAAATCCTTTACTCGATCGGGATTCTCGGCGCACTGGCTCACGTCGCGGCTGCGTGGATATGGCTGCGAAGGACGGTCCTGACTCGCGGCTTCCGCGAGAGAGCGAGGGTCACGCTGCCCATTGCCGTCTACCTGGGCGGATTCCTCTTCTACGAATCGGGCGAGGGCGCAACCGTGCTCTTCACGGTTCTCTCCTTTGTGTATTTCCTCATGGGTGTCGCATTCGGATACTCGTTCTCCGCGGGAGACGCGAGCCAGAAGGCCGATATGAAACCGGATCGGAAGCTGGATCGGAAGACGGCTTCGCAGCAGGCTGCCTCGCTCGCCGATGCGCCTCTCATTCAGGCAGACGTCCCGGCACAATGACGCTCTCTCCCAAACCACAAGATCATCCGCGCGTTCTGATGGTAGGCATCGACCCTCTTCGACGAACTGGCGCGCAGGGGATGACGGTCGCGAACCTGTTCTCGGGATGGGATCCGGATGCGCTCGGACAGTTGGCTTTCACAGACGCCGCTGCCGATACGAGCATATGCAGAAACAGTCACATTCTCGGTCAGGCGACGTTTCCTCTGGAACATTGGCTCAGGCGAGCGGTGCAAGGGGCGATCGGAGCGCGCGATCCGATGACAGACAAGATCGGCGCGGTCGGTGTCTCTGAAAATGAGTTCAGGAGCTTGAGTGTGCGGCTGCACCTGGCGGCGCGCGCGATCAACGATCTCGGGCCCTGCCGCCTGTCCAGGCAGTCTGTGCGCTGGATTCAGGAGTTCAAACCCGCCGTGATCTATTCCTGCCTGGGCAATGCGCGGACCATAAAGATTGCGATGATTGCAAGTCAAGCGGCGGGCGACATTCCCATCGTGCCTCACTTCATGGACGACTGGCCCTCCACGCTCTATGCGGACGGAACGCTCTGGTCGATTCCGAGACGCGCGGTCAGACGATTGCTGCAAAGGCTCTTTCAGCGCGCGCCCTTCGGGTTTTGCATCGGCGCGGCGATGGCCAGAGAGTACAAGCGCAGATTTCAGCGAGAGTTCCACGGCTTCATGAACTGCGTGGAGGATAGCGAGTTCGCTCGCAAGACTGTCGCACGCAGAGATTCAGCACCACCTGGTCTGGTCTGGACATACGTTGGCGGCCTTCATCTGAACCGATGGAAGGCGCTCGCACCCATCGCCGAATGCGTCAAGGCGGCAGGCGGAGCGCTCCGAATCTTTGCGCCGGAGCAGGATATCCGGAAGCATCGATTGTCACCGTCTGCTCTAGCGGGCGCGCAAGTCGCAACTCTCGCTCCCAACGATGTGATGGACGCACTGCGAGAGAGCGACGTGCTGATTCACGTCGAGTCCTTCGATCACGACGAGTCGGCGTTTACGCGGCTCTCGGTCTCAACCAAGCTGGCACAGTACCTGAGCAGTGGAAGACCGATTCTCGGATTCGGCCCGGCAGGATTGGCCTCGCTCGAGTTGATTGAGAATGCCAATGCGGGATTGACCGTGACCTCCGAAGCGCAGCAGACACTGGCCGCGGCCGTGAATCGGCTCGCAAGAGATTCCGATCTTCGCAGGGGCCTTTCGCAGAACGGCCTGGCCTATGCGCGCGAACATTTCATGAAGAGCGCCGTGTGCAGCCGGTTTCAGAGCATGCTTCAATTGGCTGGCATGACGTGCAACCAACAGGGGCGCTGCGGAGGATCCGATGGCATGTAAGGTTCTCATGGTTTCTCCGTGCGAATCCGGCGGCCATCCAACCTATGTCCGGGAAGTGCTGATGGCAGTTCATCGCTGCGGCAGCGAGTGCGAGGTCGCGGTTGAACTGCTCGCGTCCACTGCTTTGGACAAGCCCTTCCGCTGTGCTCCTTATCCGGTCCAATGCGTCTTGCCTTCCTACCCTGACCGGAGCGCAATGGGCAATGCGCAGTACCGATGGAACCAGTTCCTCTATCCGGTGCGGGTGGATACGAAAGTGATCGCCTGGCTTGAAAAGCATCCCGAGATCGATGGCGTGCACTTTCAGGACTACTTCAATCTTGGCAGCGCGTTCAAGATCGGCGCGTACCGCAAGACTGGAAAATGGCTGGCCTTCACCGTGCACAATATTCGGTCGCATCGATACCTGCCCATGGGCCGCACAGCCATGGATGCGATGGCGCGCATCGCGTGGCGCAACTGTGACGCGCTTTTTGTGCACAGCGAAGAGTTGAAGCGTCAACTGTCGAAATTTCTCGGCCTCGGGCATCCTCGAATCCATGTCACGCCGCATGGAGTGTTTGGTACAGGGAACCCGGTGGGGGTTCAGGATCTGGGCGCGCGGCTCAGGCAGAAGAGGTTGCTTTTCTTCGGCGCGGTGCGGGCCAACAAAGGACTGCATGTAGCGCTCGAAGCTTTGAGAGAACTGGATGGATTCAGCCTGACGATCGCCGGAGGCGGGCCGGTTGAGTCAACGTACTGGAATCAGGCAGCGTCTCCACTCATCGATGAGTTGCGGGCAAAAGGCAAGAACATCGAAGTGATCTCGAGCTACATTCCCGAGGAGTCACTGCACACATTGTGGGATCGCCACAGCGCAGTCCTGCTGCCCTACAGCGACGGATTCAGGGCTCAAAGCGGCGTCCTGTTCCTGGCCATAGGACTTCAAACTCCCGCGATCACCAGCGGTGCGGGTGCGATGGCGGAGACTTTGCGGGCGCATCCGGTCGGCGAAGCGATGCGGTCCAACGATGCACGTGGCCTGATCGCGGCCATCCATGCGCTCTACGCGCGCGACCTGGATGATTTGCAACGCACGCTCTCGGATGCGAGAGAGGCGCTCTCGTGGGATCGAAGCGCGCATTCGTTGATTGAAGCCTACATCGAGATGAATCGGCGGCATGCGGCGCGTTCAGTCTCTCAGGTTTCCGCAATGAACAGAGAGAGCGAGACATATCGATGAGAATCGCGCTGGCAGCGCCGCTTCCGCCACCCAATGGCGGCATTGCAACGTGGACGGAAGGTATGCTCACATTCGCCCGGAAGGATGTGGGGACTGAGCTTGTGCTGGTGAATACCGCCGTACGCTACGGATCCATGGGCAAACTGCGCGCCAATACAGCCTCGGCATTTGCGATGCGCATTCTACGCGGACCCTTCGCGGCCCTGTCGATCGTCGCGCGATTCGCATGGACGCTGCTCAGGAAGCGTTGTGATGTTGCGCATATCTGTACCAGCGCATCTCTGGGCATCTTGAGAGACCTTGTCCTGGTATTCATCGCGCGCCTGCTGCGTGTTCGAGTCATTCTTCACATGCACCTCGGATGGGTGACTGGCATTATGGCCTCTCGTAACTGGGAGGCGGCTTTGATCGTGCAAACTTGCAGGCTATCCGGATCCGTGATCGTTCTCGACTCGGGTTCAGCAGAAAGCCTTCGCTCCGCTGTTCCTGGCTGCCAGATTATCGTCGTTCCGAATCCAGGCTGGGGCATCAACGAAGTTTCAAGCGCCCCCCCGCCGTCCGCATCCCTGAACACGATCGTCTTTGTCGGCCACGTTGTTCCCAGCAAGGGCGTACGGGAACTTGTGCTTGCCTGCGCCGGAATCGATGAGGCGGCATTGCGGCTCCGCCTGGTCGGCCCTGTCGAACCTGCATTCAGACAGGATCTCTGCCGATTGGCGCAAGCGAAAGCCGATGGCAGTTGGCTTGAATTCGAAGGCGCGGCCAGCAATCAGAAAGCGCTTGGACATGTCCGATCCGCTCTCGCGTTGGCGCTGCCCAGTCACTGGGAGGGATTTCCTTATGTGCTGCTCGAAGCCATGACCCTGGGACGTCCGGTTATCTCCACGCCTGTGGGCGCGATTCCATCGATGCTGGCCGCGGACAGCCCCGAGCCTTGCGGGATCTGCGTGCCGGTCGGGGATGTGGACAGCCTGCGCCAAGCGATCAATCGCCTTCTGCACGATCCAATGTACGCGTGCGAACTGGGCCGGCGAGGCAGGGAGCGCGTGACGCGGGAGTATTCGCCGCAAACTGTGTATGCGCAATATAAGGCCGCCTGGAACAGGCCCCCCTTTGCGCCCACAGACCTCCTCGGCGAGCCAAAGCCATCCGTCTGAACTGTGCCGCAGAAGGATCGAACGATCGCCGGAAGGTATTGCGATACACCTCCTCATCGGAAAAAGGAAGCCGAAGATGAAGCTCCAGTCGAAGTATGTGGGTTTCGCGCTGAGGCTGTTGCTTGCGAAGGCCCGCTATCGAAGCCGGCTCCGCCTCCAGTCCTTTGAGATTGCGATGGAGAAGGATGTGGAACTGCATATTGACCGGAAGTCGACAGTCGAATGCGGCCATCGGGCTTATCTCCGCAGGGGGACAGTTGTGGATGCGCGCGATGGATCGGTCCTGAAGATAGGCAGGTTTGTGTTTGTGAATCGGGGTTGCTCGCTTGTCGCGCGCTACGCAATCGAGATTGGCGACGAAACGCTTCTGGGCGAGTACGTCACGATCTACGATCACAACCACAACTACGACAACCCGGCGACAGGCGAGTTGCGCAATCAAGGCTATCGGGGCAAGCCGGTCTCGATAGGGCGCAATGTCTGGATCGGTTCGCATGTCTTTATCGGTGCAGGAGTCTCTGTCGGAGACAACTCGGTCATCGGCGCGCACACCGTAGTCACCCGGAGCATCCCGGCGAACAGCCTGGTTTACGGCAAGACGGAGCTTGTGATGAAGCCAAGAGGAATGAATCAGCCATGAATATCTTTGCGGACAAGACTCTCCTGATCACAGGAGGCACGGGCACCTTTGGCAACGCTGTTGTAGAGATGGCAGCGAAGGTTGGTTTCGGCGAGATCCGGATCTTCAGCCGCGACGAGAAGAAGCAGGACGACATGCGCGAGCGCCTGCGAAACGCACGCGTGAAGTTCTTTCTTGGCGATGTGCGCAACTTCGACAGTGTTGTCCAGGCGATGCGCGGAGTCGACTTCGTCTTTCACGCAGCGGCGCTCAAGCAGGTGCCATCGTGTGAATTCTTTCCGATAGAAGCCGTGCAGACCAACACGCTGGGCGCGGAGAACGTGATGAAGGCGGCGCTCACGGCAAACGTAGGCAAAGTCATCGTGCTCAGCACCGACAAGGCAGTGTATCCGGTCAATGCAATGGGTATGTCGAAGGCGCTGATGGAGAAGTGCATGGTGGCAAAGGCAAGGATGCACGGGGCGCGGCCCACGGTATTTTGCGGAACACGCTATGGAAACGTGATGGCCTCGCGTGGGTCGGTCATTCCTCTCTTTCTCAAGCAGATTCTGGCCGGGCAGCCGCTCACAGTGACCGATCCAACCATGACCCGCTTCATGATGACGATCGAGGGGGCGGTGGAACTGGTGCTCTACGCGTTTTCAAACGGTGCTCCCGGGGACATCTTTGTGCAGAAGGCGCCTGCAGCGACCATTGGAACCCTGGCGCGGGCGCTATTGAAACTGATGGGTGCGGACAACGACATTCGCGTGATCGGAACGCGCCATGGCGAGAAGTTGTACGAAACCCTTTTGAATCGCGAGGAGATGGCACATGCGGAGGATCGCGGCGAATACTATCGCGTGCCGGCCGACGTACGGGACCTGAACTATTCAAGCTTCTTCAGCGATGGCAAGACCACAGTTTCCGAAGCCGAAGACTACAACTCGCACAACACAAAACTGCTGAATGAAGACGGGATGATGAATCTGCTGCTCAAGCTCGATTGCGTGCAGGACGCACTGGCCGGGAAGGCGGTGCTCGCATGAAGCGTATTCTCGTCACGGGCGGGCGCGGCTTCCTGGGACGCAATCTCGCGGCGCACCTGTCCGAGCGCAGGGACTGTGCGACGTGCATCTTCGATCAGGGAGATTCGCAGCAGGACCTCACCCAATGGCTGGCGGAGGCGGACTTGGTCTTTCATCTGGCCGGCGTGAATCGTCCGATGAATCCCGCCGATTTTGAAACGGGGAACCAGGGATTCACCGAGCAGTTATGCGCCACTCTGCGGAAAACGGGTAGTGTGCCGAAGATTGTTTTCAGCTCATCGATCCAGGTAGAGTCAGACAATCCCTACGGCGTGAGCAAGGCAAAGGCCGAGCATGCGCTGCGGCAGTTCGCATCCGAGACCGGGGCCCGCGTGCGGATCTATCGGCTGAAGAATCTCTTTGGCAAGTGGTGCAGACCCAACTACAACTCGGTCACCGCAACCTTTTGCCACAATATCGCCCACGACCTGCCGATTGTTGTTTCCGATCCGCATTACGAAGTCCAGCTGAGTTATGTGGACGATGTGGTGGACGCCTTTCTGACGGAGATCGAAGGAGACCAGGCAGGGATCGAAGCGGGAGATCTCGTCCCCAGCCTGAACATCCAACTCGGTGAACTGGCCGGCAGGATTCAGGCATTTCACGAGATGAAGAGTTCACTTGCGATTCCGGATTTCAAAGGAAAGTTCAATCGTGCTCTCTACGCGACTTACCTGTCGTATGTTCCGGCGCAGGAGCGGGAACAGAGGCTCAAAAGCAGATGCGACGCCCGCGGAAGCCTTGCGGAGTTTGTGAAGCAGGATTCTTTCGGACAGATCTTTGTTTCGAGAACCGGGCCCGGCATCACGCGGGGAAATCACTATCACCACACCAAGACGGAAAAATTTCTGGTTGTGGAAGGAGACGGATTGATCCGGATGAGAGCCATCGGGAGCGAGTCCATTGAAGAATACAACGTGACCGGCGATTTGTATCAGGTGGTCGACATTCCGCCCGGTGTGACGCACTCAATCACCAACGCCGGTGAGCGAGAGATGGTCACGCTTTTCTGGGCCAGCGAGATCTTCGACCCGGATCGCCCGGATACGTGGTATCTCCCCGTCGAATTCGAAGAGGGCAAGCCGATGTCCACGGAGACACTATGAAGGTAGCAACCGTTCTTGGCACGCGGCCGGAGATCATTCGACTCTCGCGGGTGATTGCGGCGCTGGATCGCGATACGGAGCATGTGCTGATTCATACCGGGCAGAACTATGACTACGAGCTCAACCAGGTGTTTTTTGACGATCTGCGCATCCGCAAGCCCGACCACTTTCTGCAGGCCGCGGGCAGGAGCGCCGCCGCGACGATCGGGGCAGTGATTGCAAAGTCTGACAAGGTGTTGAGAGCGGTTCGCCCTGATGCGGTGTTGATTCTGGGCGATACAAACAGCGGACTAGCGGTGATCGCGGCCAAGCGGAACAAGATTCCCGTGTTTCACATGGAAGCAGGGAATCGATGCTTCGACGAACGGGTTCCCGAGGAGATCAATCGGCGGATTGTCGACCACATCAGCGACATCAACCTTCCATACAGTTCGATCTCAAGGGAATACCTGCTGCGCGAAGGCATCGCTCCGGACCGCATCATCAAGACAGGGAGCCCCATGTACGAGGTGCTTCACCACTATCTTCCCAACATCCTGGATTCCGATGTGCTGGAGCGCATGCACCTGCGCGCCGGTGAGTACTTCGTGGTGAGTTGCCACCGCGAAGAGAACGTGGATGAGCCCGCCCGGATGAAGCGCCTGGTGAAACTGCTGAACTGGCTTGCCGAGGAGTTTCGCCTGCGCGTGATCTTCTCCACGCACCCCAGGACGCGCAGGAGGCTCAAGGGGCTAGCGATGGGTCTGAGGGAGGAGGTCGAACTGCAGGCGCCCTTCGGATTCCTTGACTATGTGCATCTGGAGATGAAGGCAAAGGCCACTCTCTCCGACAGCGGGACCATCTCGGAGGAGTCCTCCATCCTGAAGTTTCCGGCATTGAATCTTCGCGATGCGCATGAGCGCCCCGAGGCCATGGAGGAAGCTGCTGTGATGATGACGGGGCTGGATCTCGCGCGCGTTCAAGAGGGCTTGCGCATCCTCTCCGGCGAGGGGAACGCAACGTCGCGGCGTGTCTTCGATTACGAGCTTCCGAATGTTTCAGACAAGATTGTGCGAATTATCCAAAGCTATGTGAACTACGTGAATCGCGTTGTATGGCGCAAAAGTTGATCGGCCGATTGAAGGCAGATCGCGACTCACCTGGGGACGGTCGATGAGAATCCTGATTGTCTCGCAATACTTCTGGCCGGAGAACATGCGGATCAACGATCTGGCCTGCAGCCTGCAGCAGCGCGGCCACCAGGTTACAGTGTTCACGGGCAAGCCGAATTACCCGGCAGGCGAATACTTCCAGGGATACAGCCTGTTCAGCCGTTCGCGGGAACACTACGAGGGCATGGAGGTGGTTCGCATTCCGCTGCTGGCGCGAGGCCAGAACAGTCGCATCAAACTGGCTTTGAACTATGCATGCTTCGCGCTGCTTGGATCGTTGCTTGCGCCTTTCAGGCTTCGCGGACAATTCGATGCCATCCTGGTGTTTGCTGTTTCTCCCTTGACCCAGGCGTTGCCCGCGCTGGTTCTGAAAATGCTGGGACGGGGACGAGTTCACATATGGCTTCTCGACCTCTGGCCGGAGAGCCTTTCCGCAAGTACCGCTTTCCAATCCAAGGTTGCGCTTTGGATCATGGGGATCGTGAGCGCTCTGATTCATCGCGCCGCTGACACGAATCTCGTGTGCTGTCGCGGCTTCGCGGGCCGCCTTTCGGCAATGGGCGTAAGTCCGCAACGAATCCGCTATCTTCCAAATTTTGCCGAGGACATTTATGGACGGTGCGCCGATCTGAGCGAAGTGGCGCGGCGCGATGCCCTGCTGCCGGATGGCTTTCGCATTCTGTTTGCAGGAAACGTCGGCTACTCGCAGGATTTTCCGACCATCCTGCAAGCGGCAGAGTTGCTTCGGGACGAACGACGCATTCAATGGATCATTGTTGGCGACGGAAGAGCGTTCGACTGGCTGAATCAGCAGATTGTGCGCCGGGGTCTGAAGGCCACGGTGCACGCCATGGGGAGATACCCACTGGAGGAGATGCCGTTCTGGTATGAGTGCGCCGATGCCATGATGGTGACGCTGCGCAGTGAACCAATCTTTGCGCTGACTTTGCCGGGAAAGATTCAATCCTGCATGGCTGCCTCGAAGCCGATTCTCGGGGCTCTGGATGGGGAACCGGCGCGGGTGGTTCAGGAAGCACAATGCGGCATCTGCGTTCCAGCGGGCGATGGTGCGGGTTTGGCAAGGGCCGCGCTCGCAGCCTCAAAGATGCATCGCGAGGAGCTGCGCCAGTTGGGGCTGAACGGACGAAGGTACTTCGATCGGCATTTCGAACGCCTGACGGTCATCTCGCAGTTGGAAGAATGGATATCGACGTAGGCGGGGTGCCGATGCGTACGCGAAGCCCGCGTACTGGGCGCTTCGAGTGCGCGGCGAACATGGGAAGGCTGAAGAGGCATTCAATTGATCGGGGTCACCGGGGGCACGGGATTTGCCGGAAAAAGACTGGTCGCACGCCTGTCCAGTGAGATGCCTGTGCGCGTTCTATCGAACGCTGCGGCGACGACGACTGTTCAAGGCGTGGAGTACCAGATTGGCGACGTGCGGTCCTCTGAGGTTGCCGATCGATTTGCCTTCGGCTGCGACGCGATCATTCACCTGGCCGGCGTGGCGCACACCAGTCTTCGCACCAAAGCAGACAGAGAGCGGGCGCGTGCGGTCAACGTGGACGGCACGCGCATCATGGTGGAAGCGTCGATGCGGCATGGCGTGGATCGATTTGTCCTTGTATCGACCGCGCATGTCTACGGGGTCCAAGCTGGGTTGGACCTTGAGGAAACTGCGCCCGTTGCCGCGACCGGCACGTACGCCGAGACGAAGATCGAGGCAGAAGAGTGCGTGCGCAGGGCGGCCGTTCGGGGATTGAAGGTTGTGATCGCACGCCCCTGCCTGATTTACGGGCCTGGAGCGCGCTTCAACCTGCAGCGCATGATGAGCGCCATCGACGCGGGCTACTACTTTCACATCTCGGGCGCAAGCCCGCTGCGCAGTTTTCTGTCGGTTGAGAATGCGGCTCGCGCGTTGCAACATCTGGCCGCAAGCAGCACCCCAACCGGCACCTACAATCTTGCGGATGTGCGCCCGGTTCATCTCATTGATTTTGCCAACGATCTGGCGGATCGGATGGGCCGTCGCCGGCCGCGCACTCTGCCGGCAACTGCGATTGGAATGGCCTCGGCGATCGGGACAGCCGCTCAATGCCTCGGCATTCATCTGCCTATCTCGCGTGAAACCATCGCGAAGCTCACTTCGGATTGTTCGCTCAGTACGCTTCGGCTTTCCGAGACAGGATTCACCTGGGATTGCGATGAGGGACAGGTGCGGCAGCAAATGGTCGACTCCTACCTGCAGGCAAAGCACAAATGAAACGATTCTTCGACATCGTCGTTGTCAGTCTGTTGCTGCCGGTGTTTGGCTTGCCGATTGTCCTGATTGCACTGGCTGTCAAGGTCACTTCGAAAGGCCCCGTCCTCTATTGGTCTGACCGTGTGGGCCGCGACAATTGCATTTTCAGGATGCCGAAGTTTCGCAGCATGCGCCTCGATGCACCCCAGGTGGCCACGCACCTGCTGCGCGATCCCGATTCGTACCTTACTCCCGTTGGGAGCTTCCTCCGTCGCAGCAGCCTGGATGAACTGCCTCAACTCTTCTCCGTGTTCGCGGGACACCTCAGTCTCGTGGGCCCGCGTCCCGCTCTCTTCAACCAGGACGATCTGATTGCGCTCAGGACCGAGCGCGGCGTTCAGAAGCTCACGCCGGGCATTACCGGGTGGGCACAGGTCAACGGACGCGACGAACTCGAGATTCCGGTGAAAGTAAGTCTCGATCACGACTACCTGAAGATGCGCTGCTTGTGGTTCGACATCAAAATACTGATCATGACCGCTTTGAAAGTCGCTCGCCGCGAGGGCGTCTCGCACTGACAAGCGCCTGCCGGGGCTTACGTCGAAGCAGGCGGTGTTTTTGGCAGAGTAGTCGCTGTTCACAAAGAAACACGCGCAGAGGAAATGGACCACGTTGGCCGCGGATGCGGGCAGGTGTGGTCCATTTCATTTGCGGGCGGCATTGCTGCCTGTTGTGCGCATGGGAGTGATGCCGGCGGCAGAGTGTGTTTTATTGGGCGCGAGCGAATTCCATTCGAGAGAAGACCGCCGCGCCGTTACAATCAACGGTATTGAATCGAAAAGCGGCGTTGGCCTGAAGGGTTGATTCTCAATCGTATGCGTGTGGCAATCGATACCGGCGGTACGTTCACGGACTGCGTCTATCTTCAGGATGGAAAGCTCCGGGTGTTGAAGGTGTTTTCTACGCCCGACGATCCTGGCCGCGCGGTCCTCGAAGCGTTGCGCAAGATCGGCGCGGCGGCCCATGGGTCCGTGCGGCATGGGACAACCGTGGGCACGAATGCGATGCTTGAGCGCAAAGGCGCGAAGGTTGCCTTCGTTACGACAGCGGGCTTTGAAGACGTCATCGCCATTGGGCGGCAGGCGCGCAGGAAGCTGTATGACTGGTTTCAGGTTGCGCCCGATTGCCTGGCTCCGGCGGAGCTTCGCTTCGGAGTCGAGGAGCGAACCAGTGCGGACGGAATTGCACTCAAGGCGACAGAGCCGATTGCGCTTGAGAAACTCGCGGAGCAGATTGCCGCGTCGGGCGCAGATGCGATTGCCATCTCGCTGCTCTTCTCCTTTGCGAATCCCGCGAATGAAAGTATGGTTCACGCTGCGCTCAAGGAGACTGGTCTTTCAGTCTCTGTATCTCATCTCATTCTGCCGGAGTTTCGCGAGTTCGAGCGGGCATCCACGGTTGTGGCCAATGCCTATCTGTCGCGAATCGTTGGCGGTTATATGAAAAAGCTGGTCACGAGCGTGGACGCTGAGTTCGGTAGCAGGGCTGAGGTCATGCAATCGTCTGGCGGCATCATTCCCGCGCGCATTGCGGCTGAGGAGCCGGTGAGGACACTGCTGTCAGGGCCTGCCGGCGGAGTGATCGGCGCGTATCAAATGGCGAAGCTTGCCGGCTTCGACAAGATCATCGGATTCGATATGGGAGGCACATCAACGGACGTGTCGCTGGTCGATACGCGGCTTGGCGGACCGCAATTGAGCACGGATTCCAATGTCTCCGGAGTGCCGATCGGCATCCCCATGCTGGACATCCACACGGCGGGAGCCGGTGGTAGTTCGCTGGCGCGATTCGATTCCGGCGGCCTCTTGCATGTTGGCCCGGAATCGGCAGGATCCATGCCAGGCCCGATCTGCTTTGACCGCGGCGATCAACCAACTGTAACCGATGCCAACCTGATTCTTGGGCGCCTTGATCCCACCAGCTTTCTCGGCGGTGCGGTTCCGCTTAACCGCGAGCGGACCGTGCGCTTGATGGAGAAAGCGAAGGGATCGATCGCGAGCGTTGAGGAGTTTGCCGCGGGAATTATTCGCTTGGTGGAAGCGTCGATGGAAAAGGCGATCCGTGTGATCTCCATCGAGCGCGGTTACGATCCACGCGACTTTACCCTGGTGGCATTCGGCGGTGGAGGACCGCTGCACGCGTGCGCTCTGGCCCATGCGTTGCGGATTCCGCGCGTGCTGATCCCTGCGCTGCCTGGCGCGCTCTCCGCAGTGGGGATTCTGTTGGCGGATGCGGTGCGCGACTATTCAAGAACAGTGATGCTCGCCTCCGGCGCAGACCTTGAGGGCGTTTTTCTCGAGTTGGAGGAGCGCGGCTTCGCGGAATTTCGCGATGAAGATCTGCAGGGCGCGGCGATGCGAACCGTCGATCTGCGCTATCGAGGGCAGGGGTATGAGCTGAATGTTTCATTCAATGAGCAGATGCTGACGGCATTTCATGAACTGCATCGACAGCGGTACGGATTTGCGAACGAGCAACGCGATGTTGAAATTGTGAATGTGCGCGTGCGCATGATCGCGCAATCGGAACCTTTCAATCCCATCAAGAAAGAGTTGGGGAAAGGGAATGGGGAGCAGGCATTGCTGGCCACGCGCGCGGTGCATTTCGATGGACGAATTGTGGAGACGCCCGTCTACGATCGACAGGCGTTACGGCCCGGCGATGCGATGATGGGGCCGGCGATCGTCACCGAGTACAGTTCTGCAACCATCCTCCCACCCGAGGACAGGCTGACTGTGGATGCTTTGGACAACCTGATCGTCGAGGTGCACGGATGACAGGGACGAGACCTGCTCACGATCCAGTTGCGCTGGCAATCTTCCAAAGCGGAATCCATTCGATTGCGGAAGAGATGGGCGCGGCTCTGCGGCGCACAGCCATCTCTCCCAACATCAAGGAGCGCCGCGACTACTCTTGCGCTGTCTTCGATGCCGAGCGCCGTGTGATTGCCATGGGCGATCATATGCCGGTTCACCTTGGCTCGATGCCCATGTCGGTCAAGGCCGCAGTCGAAATGCTGCCCCTCGGTCGAGGAGACATGGCGATCCTCAATGACCCGTACGCCGGCGGTACGCATCTGCCGGACATCACGCTGGTGTTGCCGGTGTTCATTGAGGGCCGGGAGGAGCCGTTCTTCTACGTGGCTACAAGAGCGCACCATGCGGATGTAGGCGGCATGTTTGCCGGATCGATGGGACCGGCGCGCGAGATCTATCAGGAGGGTATTCGGATCCCTCCAGTACGAATTATGCGCGGCGGAACGATCGACTCCGAAATGCTCTCTCTCATCCTGCACAATGTGCGAACGCCACGCGAGCGGGAGGGCGATCTGGCCGCGCAGATTGGCGCCTGCCAGGTGGGAGAACGCAGGCTGCATGATGTGATTCAGAAGTACGGCGCAGACACCGTTGCAACGCTCACGCAGAATCTACTCGACTATTCCGATCGCCTGATGCGCGCCGAACTTAGCAAAATGCCTGCCGGAGTATTTGAAGCGGAGGATTTTCTGGATGATGACGGCGTGGGCCCTGACGCGCTGCGCATCGCGGTTGCAATCCACTTCGAGCCGGAGAGCGCCTCTGCGGTGATTGACCTTCGAGGAAGCTGCGCGCAGGTTGCTGGAAGCGTGAACGCGGTCTACGCCATCACCTACTCCGCATGCTTCTATGTGTTGCGGTGCCTGCTGGCCGACGATGCGCCCGCGACGGCGGGGCTGATGAACTCAGTGACGGTGACTGCGCCTGAGGGCACGATCGTAAATGCGCGCCCACCGGCCGCCGTGGCTGGAGGAAACGTGGAGACGTCGCAGCGCATTGTGGATGTGCTCTTGCGTGCGCTGGCGAAGGCGATTCCGCAGCGCGTACCGGCCGCCAGTTACGGTACGATGAGCAACCTCACCATTGGCGGCATTGATCCGCGCACCAATCAGCCGTTCACTTACTATGAAACCACTGCCGGAGGAATGGGGGCGCGGCCGGGGCTGGATGGAATCTCCGGCGTGCATTGCCACATGACGAACTCGCTGAACACTCCCATTGAAGCGCTCGAGTATGCGTATCCATTCCGTGTGCGCTCGTATGGGTACAGAAAGGATTCGGGCGGGGCGGGTCAGTTCATCGGCGGGGATGGATTGGTGCGAGAGATTGAATTGCTTGCGGATTCCCAGGTGACCCTCTTGTGCGATCGCCGGAAGTCGCAACCCTACGGTCTTGCCGGTGGATCGCCAGGTGCGAGTGGGCGCGCCATTGTCATGGACGAGAATCAAGCCGTGGAACTGCCTTCGAAGTGCAGCGTGCAGGCGTCGAAAGGCAGCCGGATTCGCATGGAAACGCCGGGAGGTGGAGGATGGGGGACCGGTGATGCAGACGCAAAAATCACGCAAAGAGAGGGATAGACGAATGGACCGCGCATGAATCAATGCGACAGGATGAGCCGGTCCGTTCACCGCGTCGATGTTTCACTGAAACCAAAGTGTCCGCGAGAGAAGAGATGAACTCAAGAAGGCCGACAGCGAACACCGAGGCGAGCAAGGAGGCATTTGTTTGGATCGCGCGACTCACGGAGCGTGAACGCTCCACGCTGATTGCAACGTTTGCGGGGTGGATGCTGGATGGCCTCGATGTGATGGCCTACAGCTTTGTGATTCCAACGCTGCTGGTTGCGTGGCAGATGACCAGGGGACAGGCCGGGATGCTGGGCACTTCCGCGCTGCTGATCTCGTCTGTGGGCGGGTGGTTTGCGGGAGTGTTGGCGGATCGCTTCGGCCGCGTCCGGGTGCTTCAACTCACCATCCTGTGGTTTGCGCTGTTCACTTTTCTCAGCGGCTTCACGCACACATTTACCGAATTACTCATCGTGCGCGGATTTGAGGGGCTTGGCTTCGGAGGCGAGTGGGCGGTGGGTTCGGTGCTGATGGGCGAATCGATTCGCACAAAGTATCGAGGCAAAGCGGTTGGGACGGTTCAGGCAGGATGGGCGATTGGGTGGGGCATCTCCGCGCTGTGCTACACCGTGTTCTTCTCATTGATGCCCGCGGATATAGCCTGGCGCGCGATGTTCTGGATCGGGATTCTGCCCGCACTGCTTGTCTTTTATATCCGCAAGCATGTTCCGGAGACTGAGGCTTTTCAGAGCGCTCACCTTGCGCACCGAGGCGGCGCGATGCGAATCTTCGCGCCGGCAATTCTGCGCACCACCATGCTCGCTTCATTGGTTTCGCTTGGCGCACAGGGCGGCTACTACGCGATCACGACATGGCTGCCGCTTTATCTGAAAAGCACGCGCGGTTTGACGACGCTTGATACCGGCGGCTACCTAGCCGTTGTGATTGCGGGATCTTTTGCCGGGTATCTGACGGCTGCGTACTTGACCGATCGAATAGGACGCAAGCAGACTCTGATCCTGTTTGCCGCATGTTCCCTTCTTACGGTGATCTCTTACACCAGCGCGCCGATCGGCGATCGTGTGATGCTCATCCTTGGCTTTCCGTTGGGGTTCTTCGCATCCGGATCGTTCAGTCCGATGGGTGCATTTTTCACAGAGTTGTTTCCCACGCCGCTGCGCGCATCAGGGCAGGGGTTTGCATACAACCTCGGGCGTGGTGCGGGAGCGATCTTTCCAACCTTTGTGGGCTTCTTCAGTGCCAGGCTTTCGCTGGGAACGTCGATCGCGGCATTTGCGGTGGTGGCGTACCTGGCCATGATTTGTGGCGTGATCCTGCTGCCAGAGACGCGAGGGCGCGAATTAATGTCGTGAGCGGATGCTCCGCTCGAAGTTGCATCGATTCGATCAAAGTGAGAGCGCAAAAAAGTGAAACGGCCGGCACGCGTGCTGGCCGTTGTTCGTTGTGTGCCGATCATGTTTAACAGCTTTGGGGTGCAAGTCCCCTTCACATCCTGATGGAGGAGAAGTGATAGCGAAGCGCCAGGGCGTCGTCGCGAGGCGGTGTCTGAAAGCAGCGTGGAGCAAAGACGCGAGCCGATGGACAAGAACCGGATATGAGGCTTACGGCGCTGGACGAGCGGGCAAATGGCCGCGAAGTCCATATCCATCAAGTGCGCTGGTTGTAAATTCGGCGGTTGCGCGTTGAAGGCGGTTGAACTTACCTCGGGAGGTTTGTCGCATGTTCCGGAATCGGGACTGAGGGTGGAGCGATCCACTCTGACCGTGCGGCAGAAGTCAGCAGCGGGCATAGTAGTCGCGCAAGCGGCGAAGGCCCAAACGGAAGGAAGCGGCAAGTAGGCGGCGCGACTCGATGAGCGGCAAGCGGCAGAACAACCAGCATCGGCGGGCCTTCGGCGAGGAGGGGCGGAGTGAAGCTCCAACGGCTCTTGGCGAAGGGTCCGAAACGCTCACGGCGAAGCGCACGATCGAAAGCCCGGCTAATCATGAACAACTGATGGAAGAGGTCTGCGGGCGGGAGAACTGCTTGCAGGCTTTGAAGCGAGTGAAGTCCAACAAGGGCGGTCCGGGCATCGACGGTATGACGGTCGGTGAGTTATCGGGCTACCTGTTGGAGCACTGGCCAGCCATCCGCGAACAACTTCTTCGAGGGACTTACAAGCCGCAGCCGGTGAAGCGGGTAGAGATACCCAAGCCGGACGGAGGGGTGCGTCAGCTGGGCATCCCGACGGTGCTGGACCGCATGGTGCAGCAAGCGGTGATGCAAGTCTTGCAAAGCAGATGGGACGCGGAGTTTTCCGAACACAGTCACGGGTTCCGGCCCGGACGCTCGGCGCATCAGGCGGTAGCCAAGGCACAGAAGTATGTAGCCGAAGGCCGCCGCTGGGTGGTTGATCTGGACCTGGAAAAGTTCTTCGACCGGGTCAACCACGACAAGCTGATGGCAGCCGTAGCGCGGCGGGTTGCGGACAAGAGGGTGCTCAAGCTGATCCGGGCGTTCCTCACCGCGGGCGTGATGGAAAACGGGCTGGTGGGTCCGGTGGATGAGGGAACGCCGCAAGGCGGCCCTCTGTCACCACTGCTGTCGAACCTGGTGCTCGACGAACTTGATCGGGAACTGGAGCAGCGCAAACACTGCTTCGTGCGGTATGCGGACGACTGCAACATCTACGTGCGCAGCCGGCGGGCAGGGGAGCGTGTGAAGCGAGGCATTACCGGCTTCATCGCGCGGCGTCTCAAGCTCAAGGTCAATGAACAGAAGAGCGCCGTGGCAAGACCCGCAGAACGCAAGTTCCTGGGCTTCAGCTTTACAACCGCGCGAGAACCGAAGCGGCGAATAGCTGCTAAGGCCTTGTTGCGTTTCAAGCAGAAGGTGCGGGAACTTACGGTACGGACGCGGGGCATCGGTATCGAGCGGATGACGAAGGAACTGACCAGCTATTTACATGGATGGAAGGGGTACTTCGGCTTCTGCGAGACGCCCTCGGTGTTCAGGGAACTGGACAAATGGATACGGCGCAGGCTGCGATCCGTCGTCTGGAAACAATGGAAGCGCGGTAAGGTGCGGTTCCGAAAGCTGCGCCAACATGGTGTGGGTGCGAATCTGGCTGCGCAAACAGCCGGGAGCAGTCACGGCCCATGGAGGATAGCCGACAGTCCCGCGATGCACTATGCGCTCCCGATCTCATACTTCGACTCGCTTGGAGTCCCAAGGTTGTTCCCTTGTCCATAGCTCAATCCATCCGAACCGCCGGATGCGGACCCGCATGTCCGGTGGTGTGGCAGGGGAGAGCGGGCGACTGCTCCCCCTATGCCGATTGCGTGGTGATTTACTTGCTGTGGCGCGAACGGCCGAGGGAAAGCACTTCCAGTGCGACAGGCGCAAGGCCGGCCTTGGTGATCTTGAGCTCTTCTGCGGCTGCATACGAGAGGTCGATAATGCGGCCCTCCGAGAGGATGCCACGATCGTTGATGCGTACCACAACCGACTTCTTGCTGTTAAGGTCGGTAACTCGGACCATGGTGCCAAAGGGCAGCGTGGGGTGGCATGCGGTCATTGCATACATGTCGAACCGCTCGCCGCTCGCGGTGCGATGGCCATTGAGCACAGAGCCGTACCACGACGCAATGCCGCGAAGAATATCGGTCCGGGTTTCAGCGATGGTGTGCTTTGGCGCAAGCGCGGCTGGAGTTGCACTTGCGATGGGCGGCGCTACGATAGCGGGTCTGGGAAGCCGCGCGTCTGCCTGCACTGACTGTGTGGATATAGTCACCACCACACCTGCCAGAACAACCGATGAAACTCCCGCAAGGAGACATATACCAAGCGGTGTTTTCAGCGTTATCTTGCGTGATTTCCTTCGAATAACCATCCGGTGATTCTACTAAATGAAGCTCTATTTGCCTAGTTAATAGCAAGGCATCCAAGGCTATTCGAGCTATCAATTAAGGCCTGAAATTGCGCATTCAAGAATAAGTCCTTTATATAAGCAAAGTTGCTCTGCTTATCAGGCACAATGCAAAGAACATTCTTTTCATGATAAGTCGGGCTGATGGCTCAGATTGAGGCGAAGAAGCATCGAACCGCGTAGGTTCAAGCACAATCGCAAACTTCCTGCAAACGCGATAGTCGCGTGTACATATGGACACACTTCATCGCGGTTTGCTGTGCACCCGTGCGGCGTGGGGTGATCAAGTGGATGCGTCCCTCTGTTTTCTTCTTGCCGAATAGAATTTGCGGCGCTTCAAAGGCTGCACGATGAATACATGACCGTGCGGCGCCGGCGATGCGCGACCCTGGTCATGCAACAGAGTCTGGAATCCTCTCATGCTGATCAGTGCGGCACCTTTCTTTGTGTTTCTTGTTGCGGTTTGCCTGCTCTATTGGGCCGGGGCCGGGTCGCGCCATTTTCAACTGGCGGTGCTGGTTGCCGCGAACCTGTTTTTCCTGGCGCGCTTCAGCCTGATCTACCTCGCCCTGCCGCTCTTCGCGACCGTGGATTTTCTTGTGGGTCTTGGCTTGGGCGGCGCGCAGCGGCCAGCGATGCGACGGCTCTTGCTCGCGATCTCTCTGGCAATCAATCTTGGATTGCTGGCGGGACTCAAGCTGGTTCCGCTGCTGACGGCGGGACGGTTTGCGTGGCTCTTTACGCTGAGCCTTTCGTTCTATTGCTTCCAGTCGCTCACTTACACCATCGACCTCTACTTCGGCGAGATGCAGCCCACGCGCAGTTACTTGACGTACCTGGGCGCAGCGCTGTTTTTCCCTTCAATGACGGCTGGGCCGATTCCGCGTACACGCAAGCTGCTGGAGCAGTTCGCGCGGCCGTTCGCCTTCAGTGCTGAAGACGGCGGAACAGCTCTGCTGCTCATAGGCATTGGCCTGGTAAAGAAGCTGCTGATTGCCGACTACCTCGCCAACAATCTCGTCGGCCGCGTTTTCGATACCCCCGCGCTCTATTCGAGCGTTGAGATCCTGGTGGGCGTGTACGGCTATGCGCTGCAACTGTTCTTCGACTTCTCTGGCTATACGGACATTGCAATGGGCGCGGCTTTGCTTCTCGGGATTCAACTACCGGAAAATTTTCGACGGCCGTATCTTGCAGTGAACGTGGCCGAATTCTGGCGGCGCTGGCACATCACGTTTTCAGAATGGCTCCGCGACTACCTCTTCGATGTGCTGCCCAAGCGGCGCAAGTTTCCGTTGCTCTCCTACGGCTATGCGTTTCTCATCACGTTTACGCTGGGCGGATTGTGGCATGGAATCTCGTGGACCTTTTTGATCTGGGGTGTGCTGCATGGGCTGGCGCTGGGCGTGGTGTTTGCGTGGAAGCGGGTGCGCAAGATTCCATCGCCCGAATGGTGGGCCAGGTTGCTGGGCGGGCTGATCACCTTCAACTTTGTTTGCTTCACATGGGTATTCTTCCGCGCGTCTTCGGTTGAAAACGCACTGAGCATCTTGCGAGGGCTGGGTGCGTTGACCTGGAGTGCGGACAACCTGACGCCCGTGGTACTGGGTGTGTTGGTGCTTGCCGCTGTGATTCATTGCTTCCCGCCGCGCTGGTTTGAAGTTTCTGCGGGATGGGCTGCGCGCGCGCCGTTCTGGGTACAGGGGCTGGCGATGGCCGCTGTGGTTCTTCTGATTCAAACGCTAGCGGGCCGCGGTTCCGCTCCTTTTGTCTATGGCAATTTTTGACTTTTCTGAACACGGCCCGGCAACACACGGTCCCGACACGCCCGCTCCCAAACCCAGCGGCGCAGGATTTCCGTTCAAGACGGCGCTTGCGATTGTTGTGCTTGCCGCAGCTCTTGTGGGATGGCGCTGGAAACTGGATCACGGCAAGGGGATTGACCCCAACATCTTTGCGGAGACATTCACGCTGCGCTGGCCGCAACCGCCTGCGCCTATCGTTCCGAAGACTGCTACGACAAGGAAGAGCGAGAAGCTCCCGCAGATTTCTCCGGTGTTCACCGATGACTCCAACAGTCTCGATCCGTTTTTCGCTGCGTTGTGGAAGCTGGAGCAGAACAGGGGGCAGCAGGGCAAAGAGGGCGGCGTGGTCGCGATTCTGCACTATGGCGACTCGCCGACTACGGCCGATTTGATTACCGGCGACGTGCGCGCTCAAATGCAAAACCGCTTTGGCGATGCGGGCCGCGGCTATACGCTCATCGCGAAACCGTGGGCGTGGTACGGTCATCGCGGCGTCGAAATCAGTGATCATGGATGGAAGATGCGCACAGGCGTGGGCCTCATGCGCGAAGGCATCTACGGATTGGGTGGCGCTGCGTTTGAAGGGCAGTCCGGCGCGTGGAGCAAATTCAAGTTGACGGAATCGCAGCAAACCGCCGTAGAGGTTGAATACCTCGCCAAGCCCGGCGGCGGAACTTTTGAAGTGGATGCCGACGATCAGCGCATTGTGGAGCAAACCACCGATGCCGGGATACAGACAACCGCTTCAGTGCATGTGCCACTGCCGGCCGGAACGAAAGTGGTTGGCATTCGTCCAACAGCAGGAACTGTCACGTTGTTTGGCGCGGACTTTCGCCGTGGGACAAGCGGCACGCTCTACGACAGCCTGGGATTGAACGGGGCCACCACTACGGTGCTGGCGCGAGTGTTGCAGCCAGTGTTGTGGAAGCAGGAACTGGAACGCGCTGCACCAGCGCTGATCGTGGTCAATTACGGATCGAACGAAAGCAGCTTCGGCTCGTTTGTGCACAAACAGTATGCGGCGGAACTGCGTCTGGCGATTCAGCGACTGCGGCAGAACGCGCCAGGCGTGCCGATCCTGGTGATGAGTCCGATGGACCGCGGTGAACGCAGCGGGCTGGACGAGATTGAGACCATGAGCACCATACCTGAGATCGTCGCAATTCAGCGCCAGGTGGCCGCGGAGACGCACTGCGCGTTCTTCGACACGTACGACGCGATGGGCGGCGATGGCACGATGGCGCGCTGGTACGGCGCGAGCCCCCGGCTGGTGACGGCGGATCTGCTGCATCCCACGCCGCAAGGGGCCAGCATTGTGGCGGGGCTGTTCCTTGAGCAGTTGGGGCTGGGATACAATCGATGGAAGATGCAACACGGAATTTCCCTGCCAGCCGAAAACCCCGCGACCCCCGAGAAGGCTGATACGTCGAAGGCACCGAGTCAACAGAAGAACGTAAAACAGCACGCTCAAAAGAAGGCCAGAACGGAATGAACTTGCGTGCTCCAATGCGGATGAAGGCGGCACTGTCGCTCGCGCTGTTTCTGGCGGTTGCCGCTGCGCCCTTGCTGGGCGTTACGACGAAGAGGAAGCATCATGCCGCGGCAAGCTCAACGAGCGCCAAGGGACACACCGGCACATCGACCACAACGGGAAAGGCCGCGACCGGAAAGACGGCCACCGGACACACAACCAACGGACGGATTGCGACAGGCAAGGCAGGTCATTCGCGAGCGCGAGCACACGTACACTATTTTGCAGGGCCGCGCATAGATCCTGCACACAAGGCCGCACTCATTGAAGAAATCAGCGCAGAGCTCAAAGACCCTGCTGCGAAGGCCATAGCGTATAGCACCGCGCTCGATGGATTCTATGCTCAGCTTGCATCGCATGAAGCCGCGCAGAAAGATGCCGAGCCGCAGACCAGCACCGTGCGCGTGATGCAGTTTGGCGATTCGCATACCGCGGCAGACATGTTCACGGGCGAGGCGCGGCGCGTCTTCCAAGGGCAGTTCGGCAACGGTGGCATCGGCTACTCGTACGCAGGCCATCCCTTTGCCGGTTACAGGATTCTGGGCTCGGAGCGATCGCAGACTGCGGGATGGAAGACGCAGGGCAACAAGTTCCTGCAACTTGGCAACGGCCAGACGGGACTGGGCGGCATCAGCATCTCCACCGAGCGCGCAGGCGAACGGGTCACGCTGGATGCGCCCTGCACCACGCTCGAACTCCAGTATCTGCAACAGCCCGGCGGCGGCGGCGTGCGCTTTATCGACAACGGCGCCGATGTGGCCGAGATTCCAACTGACGCTCCGGATATCGCGCCCGGTACGTACAACTACATGTGCCCGGCGGGCGATCATCATTTTGAGCTGATCACGGAATCGAGCGCGCCGGTGTCGCTGTTGGGATTTGTAGCGACGCAGCCGGGAGTGACATGGGAGTCGCTCGGCATCAATGGAGCTGAGGCGCCGCTGATTCTCAAGTGGGACCAGGCGCTGTTCTCGCGCTATCTGAAAGACAACTCGCCGGCGCTGATTGTGTTGGCGTATGGAACCAACGAGGCTGCGAGGCCAGCGTGGGATGAGGAGAGTTATCGCCAGGCCTTCGCGTCGATTATCGATTCGATTCACACCTATGTGCCGGAGTCGTCGATCCTGGTGGTGGGTCCTCCGGACCGCTCCACAGCGCTGCATCGCGCATGGCATCCTTTCGCGGGAACCGATCACATTGTGCAGGCACAGCGCGCCGTTTGCCGCACGCATGGGTGCGCCTACTGGGACCAGCGCCAGCGCATGGGCGGCCTCGGCGCGATGCAGCAATGGGTCTACGCGGGCTGGGCGCAACCGGACCACACACACTTTACCGGCGAAGGTTACCGTGCGCTCGCCGATGCGCTGCTGGCTGACCTGATGACCGGCTATCAGGCCTACAAGGAACGCAACCCAGCCGGCAGCGAGACAACAGCACAAGGAGCAGGAAATGGATGTACAGGCTCGAATCCTTAAAGTTCTTCAAAAAGTGACTGGAAAGGAAATCAGCCCCGGCGCGGATGATTCGTTGTTCGTTTCCGGTCTGCTGGATTCTTTCGCGCTCACGGATTTCGTCAGCGGCCTTGAGGAAGAGTTCGGTGTCTCCGTTCCCGACTCCGACTTGTCGGCGCGCAAGTTTGACACCATCGGCAAGGTGGAAGCTTACCTTGCCGCGAAGACTTAGCGAATGGCATTTCTGCGGGCCTTTGGGTGCTGGCTGCCGCCGCGCCGCGTGAACAATGAAGAGGTCGCGCCTCTTGTGGACGCGACGCCGGAATGGATTCTGGAAGTCTCCGGCATTGAGGAGCGCCGCTACGCCGCGGATTCCGACACGGTGCATAGCATCGGTCTTCTGGCGGCGCAGAATTGCCTGCAAAATGCCGGCGTGACCGCTGCGGAACTAGGCATGATCCTCGTCGCAAGTGGATCGAGCGACCGCTTTTGTCCAGGACCTGCGAGCCAGATTGCTGCTGGACTCGGCCTTGCTTCCACTCCGGTGCTCGACATTCCGGTGGCCTCTTGCGGCTCGCTCATCGGACTGGCGTTGGCGGCGCAGCTTGCGCCCAGCGTGGGCCGCGTGCTGGTGGTGGGCGCAGAGATCATGTCGCGCCGCATCTCGCTCAAGCCGGCCGACAAGAATTCCGCCATCCTCTTCGGCGACGGCGCCGGTGCGGCGCTGGTTGATCCTGAGATTGGATTCGCGCGCATCGCGGACTTCTGTTTGTTCACGGATGGCACCTCTTCAGAGATTCTGTACGTGCGCGACGGGCAGTTCGTCATGGATGGCGCGGCCGTGATCATGCACGCCTCGCGGAAGATGCCGCGCGCAATCAACGAACTGCTTACGCGCAATCGGATTGGGGTTGCACAGGTTGAAGAATTCCTGCTGCACCAGGCCAACCTAAACCTGATCACGCGCGTTGCCTCGGCTCTGAAGGCGCCGCGCGGGCGATTCTTCGCGAATATCGCAAAGTATGGAAACACGTCCTCGGCGTCGCTGCTGATTGCGGCGGAAGAGTGGCATCGCGGACAAACCGCTCCGCTCGCCGGACCGCTCGTCTTCTGTGCCTTTGGCGCGGGATTGAACTGGGGTGCGCTGCTTGCGGTTCCCGTCTAGGATTTTCATTTTCGCAGCCTGCAATGGATGCGAGAATAGCAGTGAAACCTCCGCAATAGATTCTTGAACGCGGCCCTCAGGGGCTTCGCAGGATCGATGTGTCATGCGTCGTGCAGCGCTGATCTACAATCCGGCTTCCGGCCAGGATTCCCCGCGGCGGAAGGCAGTGATCGAAGGCGCGCTCAGCGTGCTGCGCCGCGCCGGCGTTGAGGCCAATGCGCTCGAGACCAATGCGCCGGGCAGCGCGGGCAAGCTCGCACTGGAAGCCGTGTGCAACGGGTGCGACACAATCATTGCCTGCGGCGGCGATGGCACTGTTCACGAAATCATGCAGTGCCTGGTGGGAACGCAGGTGGCGCTTGGGGTTGTGCCGCTGGGCACGGCGAACGCCCTGGCTGCGGACCTCGGACTGGGAACTTCCCCGCTAAGAGCGGTCGAGATTTTGCTCACCGCAGAGCCGGTGCAGGTTTCCGTGGGTCAGATCCTTTTCCGTGATAAGAGCGGCGCGGAAGACTCCCGTTATTTCACTGTGGCCGCGGGCGTGGGCGCGGACGCCCTCTGCATCTCCATGCTGGACGCGGGGTTGAAGCGACGGTTTGGCTACGCGCTCTACATGGTGCAGATGTTGAAGGTCTGGGCCACGCACTCATTTCCACTTTTTGAGACGGTCGTTGCGCCCAGTGACGGCGGCGCGGCCAGAACCATCGAGGTCTCGCAGATCCTGGCGGTGCGCATTCGCGATTTTGGAGGCTTGCTGCATAACCTGGCTCCCGGCGCCAGCATACGCAAACCAAGTCTGCGCCTGCTCGCCTTCAAGACGCGCAGCCGCATGGACTACCTGCGCTTCGTGATGGCGTCGCTCTTCCGGCGACAGACATTTGTGCGCCAGATCGAGTTGCTCGATGTCCTCTCAGTGGAATGCCGTGCACGCCACCTGTCTGCGGCAGAGGTGCTGGTGGAGGCCGATGGGGAATTGCTGGGCGGGCTGCCGGTGCGGATGGAGATCGCGTCGAAACAGTTGACGCTGCTGCTGCCGGCAGGCTCCCAACCGTGAGAGGTGGAGTTTCTCGCTTTCTGGAACGCGCCCAAAAGCACGTGGCGGCTGCAACGCTGGCTCAGAGGCGACGATTTGCAATGCCACCCCTCCGCCTGCAATCATTTCTGCGCATCGTCATGAGGAGATTTCCAACCGTGAAGAAAATCGCTTTTCTCCTGCTTACAGTTGCATTCGCACCCTGCCTCGGCGCGCAGCAGCCTGCATGGCAGCCCGCACCTGGCCTTCTCACCCTGCCGCTCTGGCCTGGCGCTGCTCCCGGTGCGCAGGCCAATCCACCTGCAGAGGTAGACATCACCACGGGAAAAGACTACATGCCCGCCGATAGGCGCGTGATACGCCTGGTCAACGTCTCCACGCCGACGCTTACCCTGTACAAGTCCAGGCAAGGCTCGAACACGGGCGCCGCATTCGTTGTATTTCCCGGCGGCGGTTATCAGATGCTGGCCATTGACGTTGAGGGCACAGAGGTGTGCGAGTGGCTCAGTTCGGAGGGCATCAACTGTGTGATGGTCAAATACCGCGTGCCCGGCACCGGGCCGTATCCCAAATCGCCTGCGGCGCTCCAGGATGCGCAGCGTGCCGTTGGACTGGTGCGCGAACATGCCGCCGAGTGGGGTATCGATCCCAAGCGCGTAGGCGTATTGGGATTCTCGGCTGGCGCGCATCTGGCCGCGGCACTGAGCACGCACTACGATCAACGGCTCTATGACCCGGTCGACGCGGCGGACAAGCTCAGTTGCCGGCCCGATTTTGTGGGGGTCATCTATCCTGGCTACCTGGCCCTGCCGGACAAGAACTTCGCGGCCAATCCTAACGTCACTCCCACGGCAGACACGCCACCGACCTTCCTTGTGCAGGCCGAGGAGGATGGGGTCCATGTCGAGAATTCACTGGTCTATTATCTCGAGCTCAAGAACGCGAAAGTCCCTGCCGAGATGCACATCTATCCGGGGGGCGGACACGGCTCCGGGCTGCGCAGCGTCGGACTGCCTCTAGCCGCCTGGCCGCAGGCAATGAATACCTGGCTGCATACCATTGGCGTGCTTTCAAAGTGAGCCGGATGGATCCTGGATCCAATCATCCCGAGCATCCGCGCCGCCACCTGAACTTCTAAGAAATCTCTGCATAAGTCGATGCTTTGAAAGGGCACGGCTTCAGTCGTGCCGTGAGCGCAACAAAACGAAGGTGGGCTTTAGCCCCTGAGGGAATGCCGGCGCCACATTCCAACTTAATCTGAGGTTCCCTAAGATGGGGATCATGCCGAGTTCGGCCGAATCCGAACAAGGACTGGCTCCATTTGTAATGCCGCCCCTCCGGCTGCAATCATTCCTGCGAACGATCGTGAGGAGTGTTCAACCATGAAACGACACGCGTCTCTGTTGCTTGCAACCGCAGTTGCATTCACCGCCGCCCTCTGCGCGCAGCAGCCTGCATGGCAACCCGCACCGGGCCATCTGACCCTGCCGCTTTGGCCCGGCGCTGCTCCCGGTGTACAGTCCAATCCACCAGCAGAGGTGGACGTGACCACGGCAAAAGACAACCTCATCGCCGGCAAGCCGCTGGTGCGCCTGGGCAACATCTCTGTCCCGACTCTCACTCTCTACCAGCCGGAGAAAGTCAAAAGCACGGGCGCGGCTGTTGTGGTCTTCCCTGGCGGCGGTTACCAGATCCTGGCCATCGACCTTGAAGGCTCGGAGGTGTGCGACTGGCTGAATTCGGTCGGGACTGCGTGTGTACTGGTCAAGTACCGCGTGCCCAACACAGGGCCTTATCCGAAGTCCTCCGCGGCCTTGCAGGATGCGCAGCGCGCGGTGGGACTGGTCCGCGAGCATGCCGCCGCGTGGGGCATCGACCCTAGGCGCGTGGGCGTTCTGGGATTCTCGGCAGGCGCGCATTTAGCCGCGGCGCTGAGCACTCACTATGACGAGCGCCTCTACGATCCGGTGGACGCGGCCGACAAGGTGAGCTGCCGCCCTGATTTTGCGGTGATCGTCTATCCCGGCTACCTGGCCCTGGCGGACAAGGATTTTGCGCCCAATGCCGACATCAAACCCACCGCCGACACGCCGCCAACATTCATCGTGCAGGCCGAGGACGATCCGGTGCATGTGGAGAATGCGGTGGTTTACTTCATGCAGCTCAAGACCGCCAAGGTGCCGGCAGAGTTGCACATTTACGCGCAGGGTGGGCATGGTTACGGGTTGCGCCGCACCGAGCTGCCTGTTACTACCTGGCCGCAAGCAGTGGAGACATGGCTGCATACCATCGGCGTACTCGGCGCGCATTAGCAATTGCCGGATACAATCATCGTCATGCTGATCGCCGTCGTCACCATCTCCGACCGTTGTTCGCAGGGTCTGCTCACGGATACAGCGGGCCCGGCCGTGGTGGATATTCTGCGCGACTCCTGGCCCGAGGCGGAAGTCTGGACCGGCCTCCTGGCCGACGACGAAGGCGCAATCACTGCGACGCTGGAAAAACTCAGCGGTGACAGCGCTGCTCTGGTGCTCACCGTTGGCGGCACCGGGATGGGCCCGCGCGATCGCACGCCGGAAGCCACGCGGCGCGTCATCGACCGCGAGGCGCCGGGGCTGGCGGAAGCCATGCGTTCCCTGGGCGCGCAGCGTAATCCCTACGCGTGGCTTTCCCGCGGCGTGGCGGGCCTCAGAGCGAACACGCTCATCGTCAACCTGCCCGGAAGCAGGCGGGGAGCCGAAGAGAGCCTGGCCTCGATCCTGAATCTGCTCAAGCATGGACTCGAAACTGTCGCCGGCGGACAAACTCATCCCTAAATCGGATTACTTCATGGCGTAGCTCTCGATTTTCGGTGACTTTTACGGGAAACGCTTTCCAAAATCGACGATTCTGTCCGAATTCGGACTCATCGCCGATTCGAATTGCGTCCGTGCCCTCTCTCATAAATTGCCGGTTTCAATCAGCTTACAACAAATTTCGTGGAGAAGTCGCTCTGAGAAACAGCAAGTAAGCGTAAAATCTGATTACCGTGAGCGTACCCAGAAACAAACCCTCAAGCAATCGTCGGCCCGGAGCTACAAGCATCCGCGATGTCGCCAAGCGTGCCGGCGTTTCCATCGCCACCGTATCGCGCGCAGTGAACCGTATCCCCACCGTGGACCCAGCGCTGGCCGAGCGGGTGTGGCGCGCAATTGAAGAGGTGGGCTACCTGCCCAACACCCAGGCGCGCGCGCTGGTTTCAGGCCGCAGCCGCATGCTGGGCCTCATCGTTTCTGAGATCACCAATCCCTTCTTCCCCGAGCTGGTGCAGGAGTTTGAAAACCTGGCCGTGGCGCAGGGCTACGAGGTGCTAATCGGGTCAACCAATTACGAACCAGCGCGGACCGAGTCACTGATTCGCCGCATGTTGCAGCGCAACGTGGACGGCGTCGCCGTGATGACCTTCGGGATTGAAGAAGAGCTGGTGCAGAAGCTGGTGGAGCGCGAGTTTCCGTTGGTGTTTGTGGATGCGGGCCCGGACCTGCCCAACATTCGCGTGCTCAAGGTGAATTATGGCGAGGGAATTCGTCAGGCGGTGCAGCACCTGGCCGCGCTGGGGCACAGACAGATTGCCTTCATCACCGGCCCGCTGCGGCTGCGCTCCGCCGTGGCGCGCTGCGACGCCTACCTGAAGTCGATGGCCGAACTGGGGTTGACGGTGCCCGCAGAGCACATTATCGAGGGCAATCACACCATGGAGGGCGGCATTGCCGCCATGGAACAACTGACCGCCCTCAAGGAACTTCCGACCGCGGTTCTCTGCTCCAACGACATGACCGCGATCGGCGCTTTGCATGCGCTCTTCAGAACCACGCACAAGGTTCCCGACGAGATTTCGGTGGTGGGATTCGACGACATTCACCTGGCCCAGTTCATGCTGCCGCCGCTGACCACGGTGCGGATGGCCTGCAAGGATCTGGCAGCAGCCGCCGTGGAAGCGCTGCGTGCCGGCATCGAGCAGGACCATCCCAAGGCCGCCCGGCGCGAATGGCAGATTTCCACGCAACTAGTGGTGCGCCAGTCCACTGCCTTCCCGCGCGGTACGCTGCCGGCGCTGATCGAGAATGCTGCCGGCAAAGCCCGCGCGGCGCACGAGAAATGAAGAGCCACGCCGGATGCCCGGATGCACGATTCATTTTTCTTCTTTGAACCGCCAGGAGACGGACGCGCCCACGAACGAGACCATGCGAATGCCGACGGGCCACTCATTTGTCCCGCAGTCGAAGTCGTTTGCGGCACCGCTCGGTCCCGACCCCACTGTGCAGTACGGAATCCCATCTCCAACCTGCCACGGCGCGCCTGAGGCCAGTGGTGCGATGGTCTCGGTGGTCTGGCCCGTGTAGCCGCGCGCCAGCATTCCGTTCGCGCCCACTTCCAGACGACCACCCATGAATGTGCGCACCAGCGCCAACCGCGTCTCTCCCACGGGAATGGCTTCGAGTTGTTTTTCGCCATTCTGGCTGTTGGCTGCGTCGAGTATCTTGTGGCCCACATACTCGTACTCGCCGCGCATATGCAATCCCAAAGGCAGGTTGTCCAGCGTCACCAGGCCGTCGAAGATGGTGCGCGGCGCCTCCACCGTGGGGTTCCACCCGGAATTGGCGGTCCATCCCGGATCGGAACCAAATTCGTTCAGCACCCGTGCATCGGCTTTGGAGAAGACCGCTTGCACACTTCCGTAGCCGTTGAACTGGTGGCGCACGTTGGCGGTAAGGTATTTGAGGTTGCCCGGTCCCAGGTCAAAGGGCGTGCCGTTGTCGGGGTCGATCTTGCCCAGGGTCTCCGTGGTCGTCGTCCGGGCCACCGTCACGCGCACATCGGTGTTGGAAACCGTTTTTTCCAGCACCAACTGCATGGCGTGCGAGCGCTCGAAGGGTGAAGGCAAAGCCGCCGCTCCCTTGGGGCCCGTGACGGAGCCTTGCACAGAGGTGCGCGGGTCCTGAGTAAAGAACGCCTGCCCTAAACTGAACGAAGCCGAGGGCAGCCAGTGGGCAGAGCCGGTTCCCAGTGTCCAGGCCACCGTGGCCTTGGGGGCCAGAAACGTACTCCATAGATCAAACGAATCGGCGGAAACCATCTTGTTGTTGTTTTTCAATTCGATCGTGTCCGGCCGCAGGCCGCCGTAGAAGCGCACGTGCTTGCCGAGATCGCCGTGCAGGGCCGCGTACGGGGTCAAGTCGCGGATCGTGACGTTGCTCGACAGGACTTTGACGAAGGACCCATAGATCTTCGGATTGACCACAGGATAGTGGTCCAGGTCGTCGTTGTGAATGTCGTCCTCGTGGTAGTCGAGCCCCGTCATACCTTGCAGCCCCATGCCTTGCAGCCAGCTAGTAAACGTGTGGGTTTCGCGCGCCTGCGCGCCTTCCACGGTGCGGAACTCGCTTTGCCGGATCAGCCCCTCGCCGAAGTTCGAAAACAGAGCCAGGTTGTAAGTGCGGACAAATCCCGAGAAGGCCGCCTCGTCTTTGGTTCCGAGTCTCCAGCGGTCATCAACGGCCAGCAGTGCGGTGTGCGTCTGGTCCTTCTGCCGCGGGTCCAGCGTGTCGTCCAAATCCTGGCCATAGCCGATGGGAACCAGGTTCCCCTCATGCGAGACGCCATAATATGCGATTCCGAAGAGCGTAATCTCGTGCTGGCCAAGGTCCAGCACGCGCTGCGCGTTCAACTTGACCATTTGCCGGTGCTCCATATCCTTCAGCAGGCCGTTGCCATAGTTGGCCTCGAGAGCCACCCACTCCCGCTTGGCCGGGTCCTTGGGAGCGAATCCGGCAGTCATATCAAGGTCGCGATCGTCGCCGGTGAGGGTGACAAACTTCGTCTTCTGCTGACGGGGCATGTACGTCGCGGCCAGGTTGAGGGCGTGGTTGCCTTCGAGCACGTTGAAGGCGCCGCCGTCGGTCGTCACCCCGGCCAGCGCGCCTGAGACGTAGATGTTGGGGTCGGAGTAGCCGTTGCCGTGCGCGTTGGCGGAGAGATTGTTGGTCGTCAGGTAGCCGCCCACCGCAATGTATTGCGCAATCGGCTCGCCATGGTCGGCCATTACGCCGGGCGCAAAATACTGCGGCGCCTTGATGCCGCCGGCCGCAGTCTCGATGGGCAGTCCTGGAATCGAGATGGGCGCGCCCGGCCGCCCGGGATTGGCGTCCAACAACTGCTCGCGCACCAGCACCCTCTGCGATGGATCGGGAGCGTCGAGCGCAACCTCCCTGAGATCGGCGTTCACAATCACCTGTTCCGCAACCCCGGACACCTGCTCCAGGCGCAACGTCAGATTCGTTGCCGCGGCACTCAAATCCATCCTGCGCGTGATCGGGGCAAACCCCGCAGCCTCCACCCGCACCGTGTACGCGCCCCACGTGGACAGCGAAATCGCAAAGTTGCCGTCGCTCCCGGTAGTGGCGCTCCACTGTGTGCCAGACGCGGAATTGAACTCGACGACCGCTCCTGTCGCGGGCCTCCCCGCGGGATCGAGCACTTTACCAGTGAAGCGAATCGCGCTGGGTTGCGCTGAGACGGCAACGGCAGCGAAGACTGCAATCAAAGCGAGTATTACGATTGTAGAATTCGTGCTACCCGATCTCATGATTGTTTCCTTCGCGATTGGTATCTCTCTGCTTCAGTGCTTGTGTTTGTGCCTGTGTCCGTTTTCGTGGCTATGCGCGATGGAATGCGCGGGAACAGTCATCACCAGGCGGCCGTGCTGCACGCCTTTAAGGCCGATCAGCCGATCGGCGAACTCGGCCACAGTGGCCGATCTGCCGTGGACGATGAGCACTTCAAGGCAGGATTCTTGATCCAGATGCGCATGGCTGGTGGAGACCACCAAGTCATGGTGCGCGTGCTGAATCTCAGTGAGTTTTTCGCTGATGCCGCTGGCGTGGTGATCGTAGATGAGGGTGATGGTTCCCACCACCGTCGCGTCGGGCGCTGCGGTCTGCTCAGTCACCAGCCGGTCGCGGATGAGGTCACGAAAAGCTTCAGACCGGTTGGTGTTGCCCCGCCCGCGGATGGAGCGGTCAAACCGCTTGAGAAGATCGGAATCAAGCGCAATGCCGATTCTGCATAGGACGCCCATAGGCACTCCTGGACCAGAAATCGACTCTCCTCGGGGAAAAATCATAGTAGCACGAGCTGGATAATCGTGCTACGGTGACTCTCTTCCAATACAAGATGAGCCTGAAGGGGCGGTCATGCTGGGTAGTGAACATCCGCATGGACGACGCAGAGAAGTTGAGTTTGGAGTCGATTGGCCGGTTTGTCTTGGCCAGCGAGGAAGTCCGGTTCG
>Ga0302157_10000044_pt1 | contig 143409 bp, 140 predicted proteins | sample I_Bog_N3_3_FD_193502 | JGI IMG/M metagenome (GOLD analysis project Ga0302157, IMG submission 193502) | Peat permafrost microbial communities from Stordalen Mire near Abisko, Sweden - I_Bog_N3_3 | ecosystem: Environmental > Terrestrial > Soil > Wetlands > Peat | place: Sweden: Abisko... | reverse complement strand
AGGACGGGCGGCTGCGCGTACGCACTCGTGCCGGCCATGGTGGCAATGGCCAGCATCGAGGCGCATAGCGATGTGATCTGTCGCGAAACGGTGGTTTTCACGTGAGAGCGTCCGGGGAGTGTTGGGGAATTGGATGAATGTTATACGGTGAGGGTTGGCACGTGGCAACGCCAACTGAACTTATCGCGCCGCTGGGGCCTGCAGCGGCGCGCAAAGTCAAATGATGCGTCCGAGCGGCTCACGCGGCGCATCCATGCGCCCGGCGCGTCGAGACGCTACAAGAGCCCGTACACGGCGAGTTTCTTGGAGAAGGTCGGTACGTAGACCTTGCCGTTGACCACCGTGGGCGGCGCGAATTTCGCGAAATAGCCGAGATTGTCGCGCGAGGCATTCATGGTCGTGTTGTACAGCTCGGTCGAGACATCGGCCGCGTTGAAGGCATGCAATTCGCCGTTGGGCGCGTCGTTGTTGATCTCGCTGGTCGCCCAGAGAATGCCCGTGCCGGCCTCACTGCCGTTGGCGGACACGGCGAGGATGCCGCCCGGGAAGATCTGCTCGCCGGTGCCTTGGGACTGTGGGGTGGTCGTGAACTTGGTACCGTTGAACGAGTACGCCGTTACCGCGCCCAGAACGCCCCAGGTGTACATGAGGGGCCCGCCGTTCGCGCTGGCGCGGTTCCACCACGCCGGTGTGCCGCGCAGGCCGTGGCCGACACTGAAGACCTGCAGTACTTGATTGACCTTGGAATTGAACTTGCCCATGTTCTGGGTGTTCATCAGGTACACTGTGCTGGACTTGCCGCCGCCGAAGAGCATCGAAGTGCCCGGAATCAGCAGCGGCCCGGCGCTCGTGAGGTCGAGGTCGTATTCGTCGAGGTGGGCCCAGTTGGTGGGCGTGAACCAGTCGACCAAGGACAGGCCGCTGGCGGTGCTCAACTTCAGTGCGCTTTCGGCAAAGTTGTTGACTCCGTCGTAGCCGTTCCCGTTGTATCCGTTGCCCACGAACAGGTAGACGTTGTGCGAACCGTCCACCGCGGGCGGACTGCCCGATTGCCACACTCCCCCGCCCAGACTGCCGACCGTGGTGGTGGCGAAGGCGGCGCTCTGTTTCAGGGTGGTCTCGTTGTAGGCCAGCACCCAGCCGGCATAGTTGCCGGCGACTTCATGTTCCAGGGCGCTGAAGCCGATGATCACCTGTCCGTTGGCGAGGGCCAGCGACATCCGTTGGACGACGAAGTTTGCATCGAAGGCGACCGTGCCTTGGCTCGCCGAGATGAGCACGCCGGGGCCATAGGGTTCGGTGCCGTTCAATATATTGATGCCGTGCAGGCGGTAGGCCATGGCGCCGTTCTCGAGGGTGCCCGCGACCACATACATGACCTTCGTGGTCGGATCGATCACCGGCGTGCTGAGGACGCCGAGCTTGCCGGTCCAGCCGGAATTGGGGGGGATCGCGAAGTTGGCGATGGGCACCGGTGTCGCGCCCACGAGCGTCGCCAGATTGATCGACCACAGCGGCGGACCCGCCGTGTCCGCATCGAATGCATAGACGGAGTCGTACATCGTCGCGACGAACACCACGTTGTGCGTGCCCTGGCCGGGAATCGCAAGGTTCGGTACGTACAGCGGCTGCGTGTAGATTTGATAGTCGACGGGAAGCGTGAACAGGAGCCCGAAGGTCCCGGGACCGACGTTGGCCGTGGTGAGCGTGGTTTCGCTCAGGTTCGAACCGGATACGTTGGAATCGTATCCCCGCTGTAGAACGGACGGCTGTGAGTACGCGCTCACCGCCGCCATCGCCGCGGCCAAACTCGATGCGCAGAGCAAGATCAATCGGCGCAAGGGCATTGCTTTCATGACGGGTTTCCCGGGGTGATGGTGCGTTGACCGAGTTTTATACGCGCAGGTGCCTGACCGGGGCAACTCGAGCGAGGCCGGGGCGCGATGGCCCGTCGCGGCGAGCTCGGGCTGCCCACTTACGAGCCCCCCGCTTGGCGATGTTTCCGCGGCATATGTAAAATCCGGGGGTCATGCGCCGTTTGGCGCGGCGCCGCATGCATTGCCACGGATTCGACTGCTATGCTGGGGTGCAAGGACGAGCGGGCCACCCTGCCAATGATAATAAAAGGAGATGCGCATGTTACGCGCGTCGGGCGAGCCATGGGGATATCCGGCATCAGCGGCCTTGATCTTGGCGCTGTTGGCATGCGTGACCGCCTTTTCGACCGCGGCCGCCCAAGTCAACGTGACGACTCAACTCAATGACATCGGGCGCACCGGCCAAAACACTCAGGAGACCGCGCTCACCCCGGCAAATGTAAACCCGGCGCAATTCGGCAAACTGTTTTCACGGTCGGTTGCCGGCGCCATCGACGCACAGCCGTTGTACCTGTCGAGTATCACGATCAATGGCGCCGTCCACAATGTGGTGTACGTCGTCACTCAGCCGAACCACGTCTACGCCTTCGATGCGAACTCGAATTACGGCGCCAATTCAAGTCCACTCTGGTACGCATCGATGCTGACGGCGGCGCACGGCGCCGCGCCCGGCGCCCAGATCTACGGTGATCTGGGTTCCACCAGCACGCCGGTCATCGACCCCGTCTCGGGCACGATGTACCTCGTGAGCACCACTCTCGAGAGCGGCGCGCCGGTGTATCGCCTGCACGCGCTCGATGTGACCAGCGGGGCCGAGAAATTCGGGGGGCCGACGGTCATCGAGGCCAGTGTCCCCGGCGCGGCCGCGGACGGCGTCGATGGGATCGTGAGCCTCATCCCACAAGACCATAACCAGCGGCCGGGACTCCTTCTCTTGAACGGGATCGTGTACTTGGGCTTCGCGGCCTACCATGAGCCGTCGACCGCCGTCTGGCATGGGTGGATCGTCGCCTACGGCGCGACGACTCTGGCCCAGACGGGCGTGTTCTGCGTGACGGCCAACGGGCGCGGAGGCGGCGTCTGGATGGCCGGCGACGGGCTCGCGGCCGATCTCGTCAATCCCACCCAGTATCCTTATGGCCGAATGTTCGTGGCCACTGGCAACGGCGACTTTACCGGGTCGGTGCCGTTCGGGATCAACGCCGACTATGCCGACAGCGTGCTCAACTTGAATCTGGCCGGCGGCGCACCGACCGTGACGGATGATTTTACGCCGAACGATCAGGCCATGCTCGGCGCCGACGATGGGGATCAGGGCTCGGGCGGCGTGCTGATTCTTCCCACGCAGACGGCCGGCGCCTATCCGAACCTGTTGGTGCAGGCGGGCAAGTCCGGAACGCTGTACCTGCTCGATCGCGACAATCTGGGCGGCTACAACACGACCAACCAGGTCGTTCAGCAGCTGCCGCTTGCGGTGGGCAATGTCGGAGTGTGGAGTTCCCCCGCCTACTGGAACGGCAATGTGTACTACTGGGGGCAGTACGACAGCTTGAAGCAATTTCCCATGGTGAACGGATTGCTCAGATCGCCGCCCGTCACCTCGAGCGAGCAGTTGGCATTTCCCGGCTCGACACCGTCGATTTCGGCCAACGGCACGGCGCAGGGCATCGTATGGAATATCGATGCGGACGCCTGGGCGACCGGGGGTCCCGCCATTCTTCTGGCACACGACGCGAGCAACGTGTCCACCACGCTGTATTCGAGCGCCACCGACGCCGCCCGCGATGTCGCCGGACCGGCCGTGCGCTTTTCCGTTCCGACCATTGCGAACGGAATGGTATACGTCGGGGCCGCCGACGAGCTGGATGTGTACGGGCTCATCAGCGGCGCGGTCACGCCCACCCCGATCATCGCGCCGGGTTCCGAGTCGTTCGTCGCCCCGCTGAGCGTCACGATCTCGGATGGCCTGACGAATGCCGCGATCTATTACACGACCGACGGGTCCGCGGCGAGCACCGCATCGACGCCCTACACGGGACCCATCGCCGTGCAATCGGGCGAGACGATCAACGCGATCGCGGCCGCGCCGGGACTCGGCGTGAGCGAGCAGACGTCCGCGAGCTATACGCAGCCGGAGACGGCGACGCCGACCTTCTCGCCCGCTGCCGTCGCCTATCCGAGCGCTCAAACCGTCACGATCAGCGATGCCACGGCGGGCGCCGCGATCTACTACACCACTAACGGGACCAAGCCCACGACGGGATCCACGCCGTACAGCGGCCCCATCACGGTCGCGAGCAGCGAGACCGTTCAGGCAATCGCGCTCGCGCCGGGATATGTGCCCAGCGAGGTCGGTTCGGCGGGTTACATCGTCACCAACGGTTCATCCATCGTGGTGAACGAGGGAGCCGGGTTTGCATCGGCCGCGGGCCTCAATGTCGTGGGCACCGCCGTCGCGGCCAATAATGCCCTGCGCCTGACCGTGGCCGGATCGCCAAAGCAGAACACGGCGGTTTGGTACACCTCACCCGTGAACGTCCAGGGGTTCACCACGGACTTCTATTTTCAGGAGGTATCGGCCACGGCGGACGGCTTCACGTTCACTTTGCAGAACTCATCCGCCGGTCTCAATGCGATCGGGCTGACGAGCGCCGGTCTCGGGTATCAGGGCATCGGCTCGAGCGTCGCCGTGAAGTTCGATCTGTACGACAATTCGGGCGAGGGCGTGGATTCCAGCGGTTTCTACGTGAACGGCGCCATACCGACGATTCCGGCGGTGGATATGACGGGTTCCGGCGTCAATCTGCATTCAACGGATATTTTGCATGCCCACATCACCTACGATGGGACGACGCTCGCGCTGACGGTGACCGACACGGTCACCAGCGAGAGCTTCACCACCGCGACGGCGATCAACATACCCGCCACCGTCGGCGCCAACGTGGCCTATGCGGGCTTCACCGCCGGCGTGCATGGCGCGGCGGCGACGCAGAGCATCTTGAACTGGACCTACGTGGCCTCCTCCGGAACGCCGGTTGCCGCCACGCCGACGTTCTCGCCGCCCGCGGGCGCCTATGCGGGCGCCCAGTCGATCACCGTCGCCGATGCGACGTCGGGCGCCACGCTCTATTACACCACCAACGGCACCAATCCGACGGTTGCGTCGCCGCCGGTGACCGGCCCGATTGCCGTGAGCGCCAATGAAACGCTCAAGGCCATCGCGACGGCGGCCGGTTACTCGAACAGCCTGATCGGAACGGCCGCCTATCAAATTCAAGCTCCCGCGCCGACGTTCAAGCCGGCGGCGGGCAAGTACCCGGCGCCGCAGTCGGTGGCGATTGCCGAGGGAGTCGGCGGAGCGACGATCTATTACACGACCGATGATACGACACCCACGACATCGTCCACGCCGTATACGACGCCGATCAACGTGGCCGCCGACACCACCATCAAGGCGATCGCGGTTGACGGCAGCTATGCGAACAGCAAGGTCGCATCCGGCACTTTCTTGATCGCGGCACCCACGCCCACGTTCTCGCCGCCTGCGGGCGGCTATGATGATGCGCAGCCGGTGGCCATCACGGATGCGGCCGGCGGGGCCACCATCTACTACACGACCGATGGTACGACGCCCACGAAGTCTTCACCCGTGTACGGCGGCCCGATCATCGTGAGCAAGAGCGAATCGGTGAAGGCCCTCGCCGTGGTGAGCGGCTACTCACCCAGTGCGATCGGCGTAGCGGTCTACAAGATCACCGAGTGATCGCGCCTGGCGCCTCAGTGGCATTGCAGTAGCGGCCGGCGGGGCAATCGCCTCAGGCCGAGGTCAGCTGCTCCCCCATGCCGGCCCCGCCAGCATGATCATTACCGTTTGTCCATGACCAATTTAACCATTCTCATACCCGAACGGGCATAAGCCGGTCCGCGGCCCCGCTCAATGGGGGCATATGACAACTGGTATTCGCAAGCATTTCAAAAGCCTGCATAATGGTTTGAAAGACGTCACATTCGCGATTCGAACCAGGCAGCCAATCATGTCCAAAGGTCCCAGATCCCACCCCTCCGCGCACCCGGCATGTCCCATGCGATGTGCGGCCCGCGGCGCCGCAACAATCCCGTCCAGCGTAGTGCGCGCAGCGTATCTCTAAGTGATGCAGCTCAATTGGATCAATTCGACCGCCGGGTTCGGCGTCGGTCTACTGGTCGGGTTGACCGGCGTGGGCGGCGGGTCGCTGATGGCTCCCATCATGATTCTGGCATTCGGGATTGCGCCCACCACGGCCGTGGGTACGGATCTGTGGTTTGCCGCCATAACCAAGATCGTGGGCGGCTGGGTTCACGGCAAGCGCGGCACCATCGACTGGCAAATTCTGCGCCGCATGTTCTATGGAAGCATTCCGGCGGCCCTGTTGACGCTGGTCTGGCTGCATAAGACCAATATGCTCCACAACGACAGCCGTCTCATGATGAAAACCCTGGGGGTTACGTTGATACTCACGTCCATTGCGGCAGTGTTCAGGAAGCGAGTTCACGCATTCGGCGAGCGCATGCGCGGAACCCGCCCCATCGAGTTCAAGCGGGTGCAGCCGGCGTTGACCGTGGTGGCGGGCGCCATTCTCGGTTTCCTGGTGACTTTCACCTCGATCGGAGCGGGCGCGCTGGGAGCGGTCATGCTGCTGTATCTCTACCCGCTGCGCCTCACCGCGAGCGCGCTGGTCGGAACCGACATCGTGCACGCGATCCCATTGACGATCCTGGCCGGAACCGGGCATCTATTCCTGGGCAACGTCAATTTCGTGCTGCTGTTCAATCTCCTGATCGGCTCGATCCCCGGCATTCTGATCGGCGCATTGGCGAGCACTTACGCGCCGGAGAAAGTCGTGCGCTATGCCATATCGATCATGCTGGTGATCGTGGGCGTGAAAATGGTGTCGGCATGATGGCCCCTGGCCGCAGCCTGACGCATCTCGAGCGGTTGGAAGCCGAGAGCATTCACATCATGCGCGAGGTCGTGGCGGAGACCGAACGGCCGGTGATGCTGTACTCGATCGGCAAGGACTCCGCTGTGATGCTGCATCTCGCGCGCAAGGCGTTCCATCCGGCGATTCCGCCGTTTCCGCTCCTTCACGTGGATACGACGTGGAAGTTCAAGGACATGTACGCCATGCGCGACCGGATGGCGGCCGAGTCGGGCATGCAGCTGCTGGTGTACATCAATCCCGAGGCGAAGGCCAAGGGCATCAATCCGTTCGACCATGGCGGCTTGCACACGGACATGTGGAAGACGGAAGGCCTCAAACAGGCCCTGGACAAGTACCGCTTCGATGCGGCCTTCGGCGGCGCGCGGCGCGACGAGGAAAAGAGCCGCGCAAAGGAGCGGGTTTTCAGCTTTCGTTCGGCCAACCACCGCTGGGATCCGAAGCAACAGCGGCCCGAGTTGTGGAACATATACAACGCGAGGAAGGCCAAGGGCGAGAGTATCCGGGTGTTCCCGCTCTCGAACTGGACCGAACTGGACATCTGGCAGTACATCCATCTGGAGAACATACCGATCGTCCCGCTCTATTTCGCGGCGAAGCGGCCGACGGTGGAGCGCGACGGCCTGCTGCTCATGGTGGACGACGATCGATTTCGGCTGCGCGAAGGCGAGGTGCCAGTCGAGCGATCGATCCGCTTCCGCACGCTGGGTTGCTATCCGCTGACGGGTGCGGTCGAGAGCACCGCCGCGAATCTGGTGGATGTGATCAGGGAGATGTTGTTGACGACCACGTCCGAGCGCCAGGGCCGGGCGATCGATCACGATCAGGCGGCGTCGATGGAGAAGAAGAAGCAAGAGGGCTATTTCTGACATGGCGACCACCGCAACGCCGGAGACATCGTTCAAGACCCAGGCGCTCATTGCCGAGGACATCAACGCCTATCTCGCGCAGCATCAGCACAAGACGCTGTTGCGCTTCATCACCTGCGGATCGGTCGACGACGGCAAATCAACGCTGATCGGCCGGCTGCTCTACGACTCGAAGATGATCTTCGATGATCAGCTCGCGGCCCTCGAATCGGATTCCAAGAAATTCGGCACGCAGGGTCAGAACATCGATTTCGCGCTGCTGGTCGACGGGCTCGCGGCCGAGCGCGAACAGGGCATTACGATCGACGTCGCCTACCGGTTCTTCAGCACGGAGAAACGCAAATTCATCGTCGCCGACACGCCCGGACACGAACAGTACACCCGCAACATGGTGACCGGCGCCTCGACGGCGGATCTGGCCGTGATATTGATCGACGCGCGCAAGGGCGTGCTGACGCAGACGCGGCGGCACTCGTACCTCGTGCATTTGCTCGGTATCCGCAACGTGGTGCTTGCGGTGAACAAGATGGACCTGGTCGGGTACGACCAGAAGGCGTTTGACGACATCGTGGCCGCCTACCGCAGCTTTGCCGCCAGCATCGGAATCGCGGACTTCGTGCCGATTCCGATTTCGGGCTTCAAGGGCGACAACATCACCACGCGCTCGGCGAATATGCCCTGGTACACCGGCGTGACGCTCATGGATCACCTCGAGACGGTGCCGCTCGACGTGGCCGCGGATCAGGCCAAGCCCTTCCGCATGCCGGTACAATGGGTGTGCCGGCCCAACCTGGATTTTCGCGGCTTCTGCGGCCTGGTGGCGACCGGATCGATAAAGCCCGGGGATGCGGTACGGGTGCTCCCATCCGGCAAGAAGTCGACCATTGCCAGAATCGTGACCCCGGGCGGCGACCTGCAACAGGCGATCGCCGGGCAGTCCGTGAATCTGACCTTCACGGATGAGGTCGACTGCTCGCGCGGCGACGTGATTGCGATCGCGGACGAGCCTCCGCAGGTTGCCGACCAGTTCGAGGCGACGATCGTGTGGATGGCCGACGAGCCGATGCTGGCGGGGCGCCCGTACTGGCTCAAGATGGCCGCGCAGACCGTCTCCGCGACGATTGCGGCCCCGAAGTACCAGGTCAACGTCAACACCCTCGATCACATCGCGGTCAAGACCTTCGAACTGAACGCCATCGGCGTTGCAACCGTGTCGACGAGCCATCCCATCGTATTCGAGCCGTATTCCGAGAGCCGCGCGCTCGGCGGCTTCATCATCATCGACAAGATCACGAATGCCACGGTGGCGGCGGGCATGTTGAATTTCTCGCTTCGACGCGCACAGAACGTGCACTGGCAGGCGCTCGACATCTCGCGCAGCGCGCGTGCGGCCCTGAACAACCAGATTCCGGCCGTGCTGTGGTTCACGGGGCTGTCCGGAGCCGGGAAGTCGACCATCGCCAATCTCGTGGAAAAGAAGCTGTATCGCATGAACCGGCATACGTTCCTGCTCGACGGGGACAACATTCGCCACGGCTTGAACAAGGATCTCGGGTTCACGGAGGCGGACCGCGTCGAGAACATCCGGCGCGTCGGCGAGGTGGCGCGGCTGATGACGGATGCGGGACTGATCGTGATAACCGCCTTCATCTCCCCGTTCCGCGCTGAGCGGAAGTTGGTTCGCGACATGATGATGCCGGGCGAATTCATCGAGATTCACATCGACACGCCGCTCAATGTGGCCGAGTCGCGCGACGTGAAGGGCCTGTACAAGAAGGCGCGGGGCGGGCAGCTGAAGAATTTCACGGGAATCGACAGCCCCTACGAGGCGCCCGAAGCGCCCGAGATTCGCATCGACACGACGGACATGTCGCCGGAACAGGCGGCCGATTTCATCGTCGACCATCTCATTCGCTGATCGGCGCGGCGCCCGGGGGGCGCTCAGCCGGGCTTGCCTTCGGCGGCCCTCGCCCGCACGCGATCGACATAGCGGGTCTCGTCGGGCGCAGCGCCGGTTCCCTGCGCCTCGGCGAGCGTTTCCTGCAACGCCTCCATGAGAACGTGGTCGGCGCCGTGGCGGCCGTAGCGCGCCTCCAGGCGTCGATGCAGGCTGCGCAGTCCCGGGGGGCGGTCGACGGATAATTGCTCGCGCACCGCCATGTGCAATCCCATGTGCAGGAAGGGGTTCACGGTGGAAGGGCCCGATGGCTCGAAGGTTCGGGCAGCGGCGGCGCTTTGGACCAGGGCCTGGTACTCGGGGTGCGATTCGATGATGTCCGCCAGCTGGGCCTCCAGGCCCGTGAGGGGCCGTCCCGCGCTGCGCTTGCTCCAGGCGTCGGCGTACGCTTGCCGGAGCTCATCTCGTGTATGGGAACCGAACATCCAGCGATGATGCCGCACCGGGCGGTGCGCTGCACAGCCCCATGCGCGACCGGGCGAGGGGACTGTGCGTGGGAAGGCGCCGGCCACCGCCAAATGAAGGCTATTTCACGATGAATTGTCGTTTACTATGATCGAATCGCCAGGCGGGGCGGGTAGTCTGGTTCCGCAGGACTTGAAATGTCGATTTCACAGGCCAATTCAATAAAAGGGAAAATCATGAAGAAAATCCTCATCGGTTCGCTGTCTGCCGTGCTCCTAACGACCGTCGCACTGGCATACGAGATTCGTCATCCCAATTTGAGAGACGCCCATCACGACGCGGGAAGCGCGATTGGGCACATCGCCGAGGCGCAGAAGATGAACAAGGGCGTCGAGTTCGGCGGGCACGCCGAAAGGGCCGTCGAATTGTTGAGGCAAGCCCAGGCGGAGTTGGTCGAGGCCGACCAGTGGAACGACGCGCACCACAAGTAGGGCTCAGCCGCGGCATGTTCAATCGGCCGGAGGGGCTGCCGCCCCTCCGGTCCGCTGCGTCTTGCGCCGATACCCGCAGATGTCCGCAATGATGCACTCGGTGCATTGCGGCGCCCGAGCCTTGCACACGTAGCGGCCGTGCAGGATCAGCCAGTGATGGGCGTCCTGCCGGTATTGCGGCGGAACGAGCTTGACGAGCTTGTCCTCCACCGCCCTCACGGTGGTCCCGGGCGCGAGGCCCGTGCGGTTGGCGACCCGGAAGATGTGGGTGTCGACCGCGATGGTGGGCTGTCCGAAGGCCGTGTTGAGCACCACGTTGGCGGTCTTGCGCCCGACGCCCGGCAGCGCTTCCAGCGCCTCGCGCGCCTGCGGAACCGAACCCGAGTGATCCCTGACCAGTGCCTCGCAGGTGGCGATGATGTTCTTCGCCTTGGTGTTGTAGAGCCCGATGGTCTTGATGAAGGGCTTGAGGCCGTCGACTCCCAGGGAGAGCATGGCCGCCGGGGTGTTCGCCGCCATGAACAGCTTGGGCGTCGCGCGGTTCACGCTCTTGTCGGTGGCCTGCGCCGACAGCATCACGGCAATCAGCAATTCGAACGGAGAGCCGTAGTGCAGCTCGGTGCGCGGCGCGGGATTCGCGCTCCGCAGCCTCTCGAACATCTCGCGGCGTCTTGCGGGGTTCACCGAAGCGCCGACGCCTTCTTCGCCGCCAGCTCGCGCTGACGCTCCTCGGTTCTGCGCCGCAGCCGCTCGCTGTGCGCGCCGTAGCGCGCGCGGTTGACCGGTGGTTGCGTCGGGACCGCACCGGGCCGCGGGCGCATCTCGATGCAGTCCACCGGGCACGGCGGCATGCACAATTCGCAGCCCGTGCAGCGGTCCGCCAGCACGGTGTGCATGAATTTCGGCGCGCCCACGATCGCATCCACGGGGCAGGGAGTCAGGCATCGGGCGCAGCCGATGCAGCGGGCCTCGTCGATCCACGCGACCGTGGGCGGCGACTCGATGCCGTTGCCGGGGTTCAAGGGGAGCGGTTCCTGCCCGAGCAGCGCGGCGAGTGCGTGGATCGTGTCGCGGCCGCCGGGGGGGCATTGATTGATCGGCGCCTCGCCGGCGGCTATGGCGGCGGCATAGGGCAGGCAGCCGTCGTAGCCGCAGCGCGTGCACTGGGTTTGCGGCAGCAGGGCATCGATTCGCGCCGCGAGACCGGACGCGGACTCGGTCATTTGACCCGCATACCGGGTGCGGCGCCGGAATCGGGAGACAACGCGAAGATGTCCTTGCCGCCGGGGCCTGCGGCCAGCATCATTCCCTCCGAGACGCCGAAGCGCATCTTGCGCGGCTCCAGGTTGGCAACCACGACGATCAGGCGGCCGACCAGCGAACCGGGATCGTAGGCGGCGCGAATGCCGGCAAATATCTCGCGCTTGCCGAGCTCCCCGACGTCGACCTGAAGCTTCAGGAGCTTGTCCGCGCCGGGGATCAGCTCGGCGCTCAATATCCTCGCCACGCGCAGGTCGACGCGCATGAATTCGTCGATCGAGATCAGGTTGCCCTCGACGGCCGCGGCGGCCGCGAGCGCGGCCGCGTCGCTGGCGCGCGCCGGCGGCGACTTCCCGTCCGGTCCCGATTCCGCGCCGGCGGCCGCGGCCCGGACCGGTTGCGGCGCGGCTGCCTCCGCGGCGCCCGTTTCGGCGTCGATCAGGCGCGCCACGGCCTTGGGGTCCAACCGCGTCGCGAGCGGCTGGTAGGGCAGGATGCTCGTGCCCAGCAAGGGTTCCACGACATCATCCCAAGTCCAGGCTTGCTCCTGGAAGAATCGTTGCGCCTGAACGGCCATCTCCGGCAGCACGGGCTGCAGGTAGATCATCAACACCCGGAATAGATTCAGGCCTTCGGTGCAGATTCCCTGGATTTCGGCCTGGACGCGCGGCGATGCGTCCGCCTGCGCCGCCTGTTTCGCAAGCGCCCACGGCTTGTGCGCGTCGATGTATTGGTTGGCGCGATCCGCGAGATTCATGATCTCGCGCATCGCACCGGCGGTGTCGCGCGCCTCGTAGGCCGCGGCAATGGCCTCGCGCGCCCCGGAGAAGGCCCGGTAGAGGTCCGGATCGGGCAGGGCGCCCGACAGGGTTCCGCCGGCGTACTTGGTGATGAAGCCGGCGCAGCGGCTCGCGATGTTCACGAGCTTGCCCACGACGTCGGAATTCACCCGCAGCGAGAATTCGTCCAGATTCATGTCCAGATCGTCGATGCCGGGGCCCAGCTTGGCCGCAAAGTAGTACCGGAGATGTTCGGCCTTGAAATTGTCGAGATATCGCCGGGCGGTGATGAAGGTGCCGCGCGACTTGGACATCTTCTGTCCGTTGATGGTCACGAAGCCGTGCGTGTGCACCGACGTCGGCTTGCGAAATCCCGCGCCTTCCAGCACCGCCGGCCAAAACAGCGTGTGAAAGTACAGGATGTCCTTGCCGATGAAATGATGCAGCTCGGTCCGCGCGTCGGCGGCGAAGAAGTCGTCGAATTTCAAGGCCGTGCGCGCGCACAGCTGCGCGAAGCTTCCCAGGTAGCCGATGGGCGCGTCGAACCAGACGTAAAAGTACTTCCCCGGCGCATCGGGGATCTCGAAGCCGAAATAGGGCGCATCGCGCGAGATGTCCCAGTCCTTCAACCCCTGAGAGAACCATTCGCCGAGCTTGCGTGCGACGCTTTCCTGAACCGCCCCGCTGTTGACCCAGGCCGCGAGGCGCGTTTCAAAGGCGCTCAAGCGGAAGAAATAATGCTCCGAATCCCGCCACACGGGCGGCGTGCCGCTCACGACGGATAGCGGATTGCGCAGGTCGGCCGGCGAGTAGGTGGCGCCGCAGTTCTCGCAGGAGTCGCCGTACTGGTCGGCCGCGCCGCAGTTCGGGCAGAGCCCCTTGACGTAGCGGTCGGGCAGGAACATTTTCGCCGAGTCGTCGTAGGCCTGGCGAATGACCCGCCGGTCGATGAAGCCGGCGCCGCGCAGCGCCAGATACATCCGATCGCACACCGCGCGGTTCTCGGGCGAGTTCGTCGAGCCGAAGTTGTCGAGGCCGATCAGCATGTCCTCGAGATCGCGCTCGTGTTCGCCGTGCACGCCTTCGATCAGGCGCTCGGGGGTGACCCCTTCGGCCTGCGCCTTGAGCATGATCGGCGTGCCGTGGGTGTCGTCGGCGCAGACGTAGTGGCATTCGTGGCCGCGGAGCCTCTGGAAGCGCACCCAGATGTCCGTCTGCACGGCCTCGAGGAGGTAGCCCAGATGAATGGGGCCGTTGGCGTACGGCAGAGCGCTGGTAACGAGGATTCTGCGTCTTTGGGTCATGCCAAATTATGCCATGACCGAACGCCGGGGTGGTGCGACTCGCCTCAGGACGCGTCGCGGTATTGCTCGAATCGGGACTTGCTGATGGACTTCTTGTAGGCCTCCTTGCCGGTGATGATGCGCTGTTCCATCAGCGCGTGGATGGCGGAATCCATGAGCCGCATGCCGGAGGCGCCGCCGCTCTGCATGGCATTCTCCAGCTGGTCCATCTTGCCCTGACGGATCAGATTGGCGACCGCGGGCGTGTTGATGAGGATCTCGAGGGCGGCCACGCGGCCTTGGCCGCCGGCCGTGGGAATGAGCTGCTGCGACACGACTCCGCGAAGGCTGGTCGACAGCATGGTGCGGACGTGCGGCTGCTTGTCGGCCGGGAACGCGTTGACCAGCCGATCGACGGTGGCCGCGGCGCCGTTGGTGTGCAGAGTGCCCATCACCAGGATGCCCATCTCGGCCGCGGTCACGGCGATGCTCATGGTCTCGAGGTCGCGAAGCTCGCCGACCAGGATGACGTCCGGGTCCTCGCGCAACGCGGACAGCAACGCCGATGAGAAGGACTGCGCATGCACGCCGATTTCGCGCTGGCTGATGAGGCACTGCTTGCGCGTGTGCACGAACTCTATGGGGTCCTCGATGGTGAGGATGTGCCCCTTCTCGCGCGTGTTGATGTCGTCGATCATCGCGGCCAGCGTCGTCGACTTGCCCGAGCCGGTCTTCCCCGTGACCAGGATGAGGCCATTGTTGATCTTGCACAGGTTCATCACGGCTTCGGGGAGCTTGAGCTCGGCGGCGGTTCGCGCCTTCGAGGGTATGGCCCGGAACACCGCTCCCATGCCGTTGAGCTGGCGCATGACGTTGACCCGGAATCGGGCCACGTTCGGAATGCTGTACGCGAAATCCGTGCCGTCCTTGGCTTCGAACCGCTCGACCGACAACTTCGGCATGATCTCGTACAGGGTCGTCTTGACCATGTCGGCGGCGAGCGGATCGGCGGCCAGGGGCTTGAGCTCGCCGTATTGGCGCACGCGCGCCGGGTCGCCTGCGATGAAGTGCAGGTCGGAGCCGTTCTTGTCCAGCACCTGGGTCAGATAGCTGTCGATGGCCGGCACGGTGTCCTCAGGGCGTCGTGGATGCGATGGGCGCGAACTGCATGTCCGTCACGTAGCGCTGGAAGGGCCGCTTGTCCGAGGCATACATGTAGGCCTGTTCGGGGTCCACTTCCTTGGCGGCAATGGCCGCCAGCAGCGCCTGGTCCATGAGCTGCATGCCGTGTTCCTTGCCCATCTGGATCTGGCTGGGGATCTGGTGCGTCTGATCGGTCATGATGAGCTTGCCGATCGCCTTGGTGATCACCATGACCTCGCAGATCGCGCGGCGCGCGCGCTGGTCCGGACTCTTGACCAGGATCTGGGTGATGACGGCGATCAGGCTCGCCGAGAGAAAAGTCTTGGTCTGCTCGCGCTCCTCCGTGGGCAGCGCGTCGACGATTCGATCCAGGGTCTTGGTGGCGCTGGTGGTGTGCAGCGTGCCGAGGACCAGATGGCCGGTCTCCGCGGCCGTCATGGCCATTGAAATGGTCTCGGCGTCCCGCATTTCGCCGACCAGGATCACGTCCGGATCCTCGCGCATGGCCGCGCGGACGCCCTCGGCGAACGACGGCAGGTGCGTTCCCAGCTCGCGCTGGATCACCTGGCTCGACTTGCTGCGGTGAACAAACTCGATGGGATCTTCCAGGCTGATGATATTGAGCGAGCGAGTGGCGTTCAGGTAGTCGATCATGGACGCCAGCGTCGTCGATTTACCGGTGCCGGTGGCGCCGGTGACCAGAATCATCCCCTGGTGGTAGTCGCATAACTTGCGCACCACGGGCGGCAGGCTCAGCTGTTCCATGGTCGGTATGGTGGTGGGGATCGCGCGAAACGCCGCCCCTATGCCGGTCTCCTTCCGGTACACATTGACCCGGAAGCGGTGGCCGTCTCCGGACACGTAGGAGAAATCGATGTCGTTGCCCTCGCGCAGGTTCCTCTGCTGATTCTGCGTGAGCACTTCGGTGATGTAGGCTTCGAGCTCGGTATCGCCGAGATCGCGGAATTTAATGGGGATCAAGTCGCCGTGCATCCGCATCATGGGGGGCACGCCCACCGCCAGGTGCAGATCCGAGCAACCCTGTGCAACCGCGAGCTTGAGGAACGAATCGATTCTTGCCATAACGCGGTAGGCTACCCGTAAGCGGCCTGTTTTTCGAGTGCGGGAGCCCTCCGGCGTCCATAAACGTGAGGTGGGTCAAAATATCCGGGCCGAATCCCTCGAGGCCCGGGCGGCGCGCGGCTAGAGGAACTTCTCCAGGGCCAGGCGCAGCTCGTCCATGGTCTGGGCCCGTTTGGCCTTGTCCAGGGACATGCATTTCATGACCAGGTTGTTGAGCTCCACGGGCAGATTCTTGTTGATCTCCATGGGCGGCCGGGCCTTGCCCTGCACGTGCTGGTACATGACGGACATGTGGTCGCCGCGCGAATAGGGCGGCACGCCGGTGAACATCTCGTAAAGGATCACGCCCAGGCTGTAGACGTCCGCGCGCTCGTCCACCTTCTTGCCGAGGATCTGCTCGGGCGCCATGTACTTCGGCGAGCCGATCACGTAGCCGGTCTTGGTCAGCTGGGTGTCGCCCTGGCTTTGCGCCGCGGCGACGCCGAAGTCGACGATCTTGAGCAGGCTGTCGCTGTCGATCAGCACGTTGGCGGGCTTCAGGTCGCGATGCACGATGCCGGCCTGGTGGGCCACGGCCATGCCGGTGGCGATGTCGATGCCGAACTTGATCGCCCGCTTGAGCTCCACGGGCTTCTCGTTGACGATCTCGCCGCCCAGGGTGTGGGACGGGAAGTATTCCATGGAGATCGCGTAATTGCCCTGGATGTACAGGAAATCGTAGATGCGGATGACGTTCCGGTGCGTGATCTTGCGGCTGTAGCGCAGTTCGTGCACGAAGCGCTTCATCATCTCCTCGTCCGAGGCGACGTTGGGGTTCAAGAACTTCAAGATCAGCCGCTCTTCCACCACGGTGTCTTCCATGAGCAGCACCGTGCCGAACGCGCCCTTGCCGATCTTTTCGATGAACTTGTAGCGGCCCTCGATGACGTCGCCCGGCTTCAGCGTCGCGATATCGAGGCGCGGCGCGGGCTGAGCCTCGTTCTCCTTCACGATCTTCGACAGCTCCTGGTTTTCGATGAGGAGCGTCTTGGCGGGCTCCTGCATCTGCGCCGCACGCTGGTTGGCGGCGATCTGCGTCACGGAGAAGCGGTTGTCGAGCTCGGTCATGGCCCGTGCGACCGCCTGGCTGATCGTGCCGTCGCCGGCCGAGGCGGACTGCAGCCGCACGCGGATGGTCTCGGCGTGGCTCTCGTCCGCCAGCTTCGCCAGCGCCGCGATGACCTCCACCTTGATCTCGTTCTCGGGCCGCTGCAGCAACGGCAGCAGCTGGTCGATGGATTTCTGATCTCCGAGCTTCGCGATGCCTCGAACGACCGTGGGCAGCGACTTGGGCGCGCCGGCACTCAACATTTCCAGGAAGCGCGGCAGGGCCTTCGGCGTGCCGATCTCCGCCAGCGCGTCCACCGCCCGTTCGCTCACCCACCAGTCGGGGTCCTTGGTGGCCTCGATCAGCTGGGCAACCGCGCGCTCATCCTTGGTCTGGTTCAGGATCTCGATCGCCGCGCGGCGAATGTCCTGATTCTCATCCTTGATCAGCGTCAGGACGGCGTCGACGACGCGCGGGCCGCCGATCTTGCCCAGAGCGTCGGCGGCGCGCGTGCGCACCCACCAGTCGCTGTCCGCGATCACTTCGAGCAGATACTTGACGGATTTGGACGTGCCGACCACGTTCAGCACCTCGACGGCCGCGCGCCGCGCATACTCGTTTTCGTCCTTGAGCACCTCCACCAGGAACTTGACGGTATCCGGGTGATTGGCCCTGACCACGACGTCGACGGCCTTGTTCTGCACCTCGATCTCGGGATCCTTGAGCATGCTGCAGATCAAGGGCATGTCGAACGGGCCGTCCATGCGCTGCAGCGCCGACAGCGCGGCCGACCGGACGAACTTGCTGTTGTCCTTGAGCTGGCGCTGGATGGCCTGCTGAACCTTCGGCGTGTTGAAGCGGGCGAGCACGTTGATGATGTGCAGGCGCGCAACCGGATCCTTGCCCTCGATCCTCGCGATCAGGTCGTCGAGCGAGGATTCGTCGGCGAGATCGCCCACGATCTTGAACAGGCCGGTCCGTTCGCTCGCGTCCTGGGTGTAGGCGGCGTTCAGCAGTTCGCGCACCGTGAAGCGGCCCTTTTGCGCGGCGATCACTTCGATGATGGCCGACTTGGGCATGTCGGGCTTGGTCAACGCATCCAGCAGGGCGTTGGCCGGGTAGTTGCGCGACGTGGACAGCGCCCAGGCGATCCCGGACATCGCCCGCCCATTGCTCTCCGCCATGGTGCGCAGGACCCGGGGCAGGGACTTGCCGTCGATCAGCCGGGACAGGGCGTCGACGAGGGCCAGGGTTTCCTTCTTCTCGGCGCTGGACAGGGCCGCGACGATCGGTTCGATGGCGCTGGATCCGATGGCCACCAGCTTGTCCAGAGCCTTTTGCCCGTCGGGGCCGCCCGGATTTCCGCTGGATTTGATCTCGGCGATGAGCCGATCGGCACGATAGTTGGCGAAAAAACTCATTCGGCGCCTTGAAGTTGCGCGTACCCCGGCAGCGTCCCTATCCCACCTCAGGTGTCAACGCCACCCCATAAACCAATGTCAACGGCGAATTATGCCACACCGGACGCGGTTCTCCGCGTACGGTAGAATATGCCCACACATGAGCGACTCCACCGTGACGGCCAGCGCGATTCGAGAAAAATTGGGTGCCTACACCGATCCTTACCTTGCGCAAACATTGACGCAGGTCAAGGCGATCGGCGCGGTATCGGTGCAATCCGATGCGGTCCGGATCGAGTTGACCTTGGGGTTCCCGGTGGGCGGCTATGGTCCCGAACTCGCCGCGGCCCTGCAGGCTTTTCTGGCGCCGGAGCTGTCCGGCCGGCGGATCGAGCTCGATCTGAAGGCCAATATCACCGCCCACGCGGTGCAGAAGACGCTGAAGCCGCTGGAGCGGGTCAAAAACGTGATCGCCGTCGCATCCGGAAAGGGTGGGGTCGGAAAATCGACCACCGCCGCGAATCTTGCGCTGGCTTGGGCGGCCCAGGGGGCCCGGGTGGGCCTGCTGGATGCGGATATCTACGGACCCAGCCAACCGCTCATGATGGGCCTGACGGGCCGCACGCCGGATATCGAGGCCGACGGCAAGCACATGATGCCCCTGCGAGCCTACGGCGTCGAGGTGATGTCCATCGGGTTCATGATCGATCCTGCGCAACCCATGGTGTGGCGCGGCCCGATGGTGACGCAGGCGCTGACCCAGCTCCTGGGGGACACGAATTGGAGTGAACTCGATTATCTGGTGGTGGACATGCCGCCGGGAACCGGGGACATCCAGCTGACGCTGGCGCAACGCGTTCCGGTGAGCGGAGCGGTCATCGTCACCACGCCCCAGGACATCGCCCTCTTGGATGCCCGCAAGGGCCTCAAAATGTTCGAGAAGGTCGACGTGCGGGTGCTCGGCGTGGTCGAGAACATGAGCGTCCATGTGTGCAGCAATTGCGGGCACGTCGAGCACCTGTTCGGCAGCGGCGGGGGGGCGCGGATGGCGGCCGAGTACGGCACCGTACTGTTGGGCGAACTGCCGCTGGACATTCGCATCCGAGAGGACGCCGACGGCGGCGCGCCGACGGTCGTCGCCGAGCCCGACAGCTCCCGCGCGCTCGCCTATCTTCAGATGGCGAGGCGGACGGCGGGGCGCCTCGCGACCCTCAACAAGGATTACAGCAAATTGTTCCCCAAGATCACCATCGAAGCCAGCTGATGAGCATCAAGAGCGACCGCTGGATCAGGCGAATGGCCGCCGAGCACGGGATGATCGAACCCTTTTCGCCCGAACAGGTGCGGGTGTCCAACGGCCACAAGATCGTTTCGTACGGCACGTCGAGCTACGGGTACGACGTGCGTTGCGCGGAAGAATTCAAGATCTTCACCAACATCAATTCCACCATCGTCGACCCGAAGGCTTTCGACGAGAAGTCCTTCGTGGATTTCAACGGGCCCGTGTGCATCATTCCGCCCAATTCCTTCGCGCTCGCGCGAACCGTGGAATATTTTCGCATTCCGCGCAGCGTGCTCACCGCCTGCCTCGGAAAATCGACCTACGCCCGCTGCGGAATAATCGTGAATGTAACGCCCTTGGAGCCGGAGTGGGAAGGGCACGTCACCCTGGAATTTTCCAACACGACGCCGTTGCCGGCGAAGATCTATGCCAACGAAGGCGTGGCGCAGATGCTGTTCTTCGAATCCGACGAGGTTTGCGAAATCAGCTATCGGGATCGCGGCGGCAAGTACCAGGGCCAGCGGGGGGTCACGCTCCCGAAGACCTGAGGGCCGGCGGCCGGCGCGGCGCGGTGGGCCCCGCGCGAGGCCTCAGCGCGAAACGGCCTTGATCCGCATCGCGAACTCGAGTTTGCCGTCGCGGGAGCGCTCGGCCTGCACCGGCACGTATCCGAGCGACGGCGCGAACCACATGTGCAGCAGCCGGTTGTTGCCGGCGCGCTGGCTCGCGACCACCACCGTGTCGAGCATCCCCAGCGCCGTGCGAATCCTCGCGGGCCCTTCCACGGCGTAGTCGAACTCCTTGATTTCGTCCTTGTCCAGAATCGGGAAGCTCTTCGGGAGATTTCCGTTCCTCAGGTCCAGCATGGTTTCGATCTGAATGGACAAGATGTCCTGCGTACCCTCGGGGAGCTTCAGGTCGACGGGCTTTCCCTGCTCCAGGCCGCGGGCGCGGCCGCGGTTCCAATCGAACGCGATCTCCAGCGACGAGTCGCCTTGTTCCGCGCGGTATCGGTCGGGCCGCACGTGCCCGCCCTGCAGGCTGATCCAGCTCTTCTGGACCACATCGCTGTTGTAGACCAGGCGAAAGATCCCGCGCGCAGTCATGGTCCAGGTGTACAGGAATTGGCCGGGCGACGGCCCGGCCCGCAGCTCGATGTCGCTGGTGCCCACCGTGATGGAGCGCCACTCGGCGGTGTAGTGCGCCGCGAAGGGGGCGATGGATTCCTCATCGGCCGCGAAACCGCGCGGGCCGGCGACCGCGAGCAGCAAGGCGGCGGCGGCGAAGCGCCTCACGTCAAAGGTTGCGCGCATGTCCGTCTCGGTACTGCACGGGCGCGGTCAACTCGGCGCCGTCCAGCCATGCGCGCCCGCCGCGCAATTGCAGTCGCCCCTCGCAGTACCAACCGGCGGCCAGGGGATAGATCTCGTGTTCCAGCGCGAGCACCCGCGCCGCGAGCGTGTCCTCATCGTCATCCGCGTGAACCGGCACCTTGGCCTGTACGATGGCCGGGCCGCCGTCGAGCTCCTCGGTCACGAAATGCACCGTCGCGCCGTGTTCGGCATCGTGCGCGGCCAGCGCCCGGCGGTGGGTGTGCAGCCCGGGATGCCTGGGCAGCAACGACGGGTGAATGTTCATGATGCGTCCCGCGTAGCGCCCGGCGAATTCGGGCGAGAGGATGCGCATGAATCCGGCCAGCGCGATCAGCGACGGCGCGCAGTCGTCGATCGCCTGCGACAGCAGGCGTTCGAACGCCGGGCGGCCCCCGGAGTGCGGCGCCGGCAGCGCGCGGGCCGCCACGCCGAGACTCGCTGCCACTCCGAGGCCGGCTGCGTCGGCCTTGTCGGACAGCACGAGGGCGACCCGGTAGGGGGCCCCGGGAGTCCGGGCGTGTTCGATGAGCGCGCGCATGTTGCTGCCGCGCCCGGAAATCAGCACCGCCAGACGCGGGGTGTTCGGCTCGTTCAAACGATGACGACGCCGCGTGAACCGGCCCGTACCTCGCCGATCACGAGCGCTTCCTGTCCGGCCTCGCGGAGCAATGCGATGGCCGCGTCGGCGTCGCCGGCGGGCAGCTGAATGGTCATCCCGATGCCGCAATTGAACACCCGGTACATCTCCTCGTCGGTGACGCGTCCCTGCGCCTGCAGCCAATCGAACACGGGCTCGCGTCGCCACGCGCTGCGCTCCAGGACGACCTCGAGTCCCGCGGGGATCACCCGGGGAATGTTGTCGACCAGTCCGCCGCCCGTGATGTGGGCGAGGCCGCGGACCGGCAGGGCCCGGATGAGCCCCAGGATCGGCTTGACGTAAATGCACGTGGGCGCCATGAGACGGTCGATCAGCGCGACTCCCTCCACCGGCGCACCCGGGTCGGCGCCGCTCACCTGCAATATCCTGCGTATCATCGAGAAGCCGTTGGAGTGCGGGCCCGAAGAAGGCAGCCCCAGCACGACGTCGCCGGCGCGCGTGCTGCCGCCGTCGATGATGGCGTCCTTCTCCACGATGCCGACGCAGAAGCCCGCGAGATCGTAGTCCCCGCCGTGGTACATCCCCGGCATCTCGGCGGTCTCGCCGCCGACCAGCGCGCAGCCCGCCCGGACGCAGCCCTCGACGATGCCCTCGATGACGCGGGCGGCGACGTCCACGGCGAGCTTCCCGGTCGCGAAATAGTCGAGAAAATACAGCGGCTCGGCTCCCTGGACCAGGACATCGTTGGCGCACATCGCGACCAGGTCGATGCCGACGGTGTCGTGGCGGCCGGTGTCGATCGCGAGGCGCAGCTTCGTGCCGACCCCGTCGGTGCCGGAGACGAGCACCGGCCTGCGGTAGCGGTCCAGGGGAACCTCGACCAGCGCGCCGAATCCGCCGAGTCCCGTCAGAACCTCGCGGCGCATGGAACGCCGCACCGCCGGTCCGATGCGATCGACCAATGCGTCGCCGGCGTCGATGTCGACTCCGGCATCGCGATAGGTAACAGGCGTCCGCTCAGTCATTCGGGTCCTCGAGGTCAGAAGTGGGCCGGCGCCGGGGCGGTGGCCAGCTGTGGTATTTTACATGAGGGGACCACCGGCTTCCGTGATTCGTACATGCGACCGACATTGCACGCCATTTTCAGCCCATTCCTGCGCCTCGCCGCGGTCCTGTGCGTGTTCGCCGCGGGCGCGGCCGCCCCCGCGCTCGGGATGACGCGAATCGAGGTGTTCCAGGCGACCGTGCCGCTCGCGGACCACTCGGAGGCGGCGCAGTCGGCGGCGTTCCAGGCGGCGATGAAGGTGGCGCTGATTCGCGCCACGGGCCGCCGCACGGCCGATGAGGACGCCGCGTATGCGCCGCTCATCGGCAATGCGCGCCGCTACGTGCAGCAATATCGCAGCGCGCCGGACAACCAGCTGTGGGTGGCCTTCGACGGGCCCGCTCTCGAGCGCTGGCTCACCCAGAACGGCCAGCCGTTATGGGGCCGTGACCGGCCGTCCACCTTCGTCTGGCTGTCGGTCCAGAACGGGGCGGCGGCCGCGCTGTCGGGCGACGACACCTCCGACCTCAAATCCGCGGTGGATGCGGCGGCGGCCATCCGCGGCATGCCGTTGGTCTGGCCGACGGCCGAGGCCGTGGCCGACAACGCGGCCGCCAATCCCGCCGATTTGGCGCATCGCCTGGGCGCGGAAGGGGTGCTCGTGGGGCACGCCAACGGCGCGACGGCGGCGGCCGGCGTTCACTGGACCCTGTCGTTCCAGGATCGCAGCCTGGAAATCCCGGGACTCCTGGAGGGCGTCAATCGCACGGCCGATCTGTACGCGGGCCTGTATTCCGCCAGCGGAAGCCTCGCGCCGGTGGAGATCGACGTAACCGGAGTCGGCGATCTGCAGGACTACGCCGGCGTACAGGCGTACCTCGAGTCGCTCAATTTCATCGCCCATGTGGGCGTCGAAGCCTTGACCGGCGACACGGTGCGCTTTCTCCTGACGATGCGCGGAGGCATCGAGTCCCTGCAGCGCGCGGTCGCCTTGAACGGCCGCTTGCAATCCATCCCCTCGGGTGAGAACGGAATCCAGCGCTTTCAGCTGCGGCGGTGACCCATGCGCCGCTGGCTGCCGCTCATTCCGAACATCATCAGTTCCATTCGGATTCTTCTGGCCGTGCCGATCGCCCTCACGCTCGCCCGGCACCAGTTCATCTCGACGTTGTGGCTCTTCGCGGTTGCCGCGGCCTCCGATGCCGTCGACGGATGGCTGGCCAAGCGCTTCGGCTGGCAATCCGAGCTCGGCGGTCTGCTGGATCCGATCGCGGACAAGCTGATGCTCGCCACGGTGTTCGTCATGCTGACGTGGCTCGGCAACGTGCCGGTGTGGCTGACCGCGACCGTGCTTGCGCGGGATTGCATCATCGTCTCCGGTGCGATCAGCTACCGGATTCTGGTCGGTCCGGTCAGGGCGCGGCCATCCCTGGTGAGCAAATTGAATACCTTGTGCCAGATCGTGTTCATTCTCGACATCATCGCCGCACAGCAGTTCTCCTGGCCGCACGCATGGGGGGTGGCGCTCGGAGCGTTGGTTTTCGTGACGGTCAGCGTCAGCGGCATCGACTACGTGCTGGTGTACGCTCGGCAGGCCGCCGCGGAATTCAGGTCGCCGCAATCCTGCGCCCGGCCCGGCCGATCGAGGCCCGCATGAAGCAGATCCCGCTCGGCGTGCGGTTGCGGGACGACGCCACCTTCGCGGGCTTCGCGCCGGGGCGCAACGGCGAAGTCCTGGCGGCGTTGCGCGGCCCCGCGGGGGCGCCCCTGTGGCTGTGGGGGGGGCCTGGGTCGGGCAAGACGCACTTGCTGCAGGCGGCGTGCGCGGCTGCGGGCGACACGGCTGCGTATTTCCCCCTGAGCCGGTCGCAGGCGCTGCCCCCCGAGGCGCTGGCCGGATTCGAGCGCTGCCGCGTGCTGTGCCTGGACGAGGTGGATGCCGTGGCCGGCGATCTTCCCTGGGAGCGCGCGCTGTTCCGCCTGTTCAACGACGGCGCCGACCTCGGCACGCGGATGATTTTCGCGGCCGCCGCGCCTCCGCGCGCGATCGTCTGGGGCTTGGACGACTGGCGGTCGAGAGCCGCCTCGTGCGTGGTCTACCAGCTTCAGGATCTCGACGATGCGGGACGAATCGAGGCATTGCGGCTGCGTGCGGCGCAACGCGGCCTGCTGCTGCCGCCGGAGACCGCGGAATATCTGCTGCGGCGCCTGCCGCGCGACTTGCGCTCCCTGCTCGGCATCCTGGACCGGCTCGACGAGGCGTCGTTGGTCGCCCAGCGCCGCCTGACCATTCCCTTCATTCGCGACGCGCTGGAGAAACTCTCAGAAACAGAGCCATAGCGCAGAACCACGCGAACACCAGGAGAAGGCTGATCGAGGCCACCCCGCGCGCCGCGGGGTTCGCCAACAGCTCGGTGATGGAAAATACCAGGTAGGGAATCGTGAAGAGAGTCGCCCAGGCGTAGGTGTCGCGCCGGCCCCTGGCCAGACCGTTGAGCACCGCGAACAGCGGCAGCACCGCGATCACGCACAGGGACCGGGAATAACCGGCCGTCATCCAGGCGAGCAGCGACAGCGCCAACGCCGTCCAAAGAACCAGGGTCAGGCGGCGGGCGTTGCGCTCGGCGCTCAAGCGTCCGGCCTCAGACGGCTCGCGAGCCGGGCCACCCGCGCGCCGAGCGCATGCGCCAGTTCGCGTTCGGAATCCGACAGCGCTGCGGAGCCGCTGGTGCCGGCGACGTGGCTTGCGCCGTACGGCGTGCCCCCGCTGCGGGTGTCGGTCAGACCGCGCTCGACGAAGGGCAGCCCGACCAGGATCATGCCGTGGTGGAACAACGGGAGCATCATCGACAGAAGCGTCGATTCCTGGCCGCCGTGCATGGTTTGGGTGGAGGTGAAGACCGCGGCGGGTTTGTCCACCATCGCACCCGCATGCCATAGGGCGCTCGTGCCATCCAGGAAGTGCTTCAACGGAGCCGACATATTGCCGAACCGCGTCGGGCTGCCGAGGATCAAGCCGCTGCATTCCAGCAAGTCCTGGTGGGCGGCATAGGGCGGCCCGTCCTCGGGCACCGGCGGCTCGAACGGCTGGGTCGCGGCGGCAATCGCGGGTACCGTGCGCAATCTCGACCGCATGCCGGCAACTCCCTCGACGCCCCGGCAGATCTGCCGCGCCATGGCCGCCGTGCTGCCTTGGCGTGAATAATACAGAACCAAGATCTCGCTCATGGGGTGCCCTTGGGGAAAAAACGTGGATAGTGGCAATTTGCGGCGCCGGCGCAACGAGTCGGGTGCGCCGGCGCAATCATAGTACAGGGGCGGATGGTTTGACGGCCTTCAAGGCTGTTGTTAGTGTCCGTTACCCTTATGTTGCGCTTCATCGCGGTATTTCTCGGGATCGCCTGCCTCGCGGGCTGCGCCGGCGCACCCGTGCAGGAAATGAGCGATGCCCGCCAGGCCATCGTGGCCGCCCGGGCAGCCGGTGCGACGGAGGCGAATTCCCCGGACATGTATGCGGCGGCCGAGGCGATCAGCCGGGCGGAACGGCTCCTGCGGGCCCAAGAGTACACGCGGGCCCGCCTGGCCGCGCTGCAGGCCAAGAGCCACGCCGGCGTCGCGCTGGTCACCGCGCAGCGCGGGGATGACGGGTCCGCGCGATCCGCCACGCCGGACGCCGCCGCCACCGGCTCCATGCCGCCACCCCATCAGCCGCGTTAGCCGGCGCCGCCGCCACTTACTCGAGGTTCACCCTTGGAGCGGATCGTTCGGCGCTTCGTGATCACGGGCAAGGTTCAAGGCGTTTATTTCCGCCACAGCACGCGACTCGAGGCCGAGCGACTCGGGATTCAGGGCGTCGCGCGCAATCTGCCGGACGGGTCGGTCGAGGTCATCGCCTTGGGGGTGGTGGTGGCGGTGGAGAGTTTGCACCAGTGGCTGCATCGGGGGCCGACCACGGCCCGCGTCGCGGCCGTGCGCGAACTCGACGCTCCTGCGGCGGACGGCGATGAGCCGGGCCATTTTGCGCAATTTTCGATCGAATAGCCGCGGCGCAGACAGGCCGTTAGAAGCGCCAGATCCGCTGCCAGCGTTGCATCACCAGGGCGGGGTAGGTGTTGCGGCCCACGCTGCCGTTGTACCGCGCCAGCGCGCGCACCCAGTCATGGTGCTCGGCGCGCAGGTAGAAGCGCAGGATTTCGCATCCCATGCGGATGTTGGGCGCGACGCGGACGAGCTGGTTCTCGACGCCCAGCTGGCGCGGCCAGAAGGGCATGACCTGCATGAGCCCGACGGCGCCCGCCGGAGACACCGCCCAATTGTCGAAGCGGCTCTCGACGTCGATCAGCGCGAGCACCAGATCGGGGGGCAGCTGCAACGTCGGATCGCGCCTTGCCTCGCAGTACACCGTGTCGAGGATCGCCAGCCGCACGTCGTGAGCGGGGATGATGCGCGACAGTCGCGGTTCCATCGCCTTGTGCCAGACCGCGAAGTCGTACTTGTCGGCGACGCAGTCGCCCTTGCCGACGATGCTCTCCAGCAGGCCCCCCAGCTCCGGATCGCGCTGCGGGTCGGCACGGGCCGACGGCGCGAGGAGGCAGGCCCAAGCCAGGGCCTGGATGGCGGCCGCGAGCCGCGCGCGCAGCGTGCGGGGAGTCCGCGTTCTCAGGCGCGCAACCTCCCGCGAATGAACGCCACGGGATCGGCGGCGGGAATGTCGGTGGATTCGACGTCCCGCCGGTGGCGGTATTCCAAGGTTCCGGCATCGAGCCCGCGCTCCCCGACGACGATGCGGTGGGGGATCCCGAGGAGCTCCGCATCGGCGAATTTGACGCCCGGCCGGGCATCCCGGTCATCGAGAAGCACGTCGATGCCGGCGGCGTTGAAGCTCGCGTACAGCGCGTCGGCAGCCTCGGTGACCCGCGCGGATTTTCGATAGTTGATCGGCACCAGCACCACTTGAAACGGCGCGATCGCGTCGGGCCAGATGATGCCATTGGCGTCGTGGTTCTGCTCGATGGCCGCGGCGACCACGCGGGTGACCCCGATGCCGTAGCACCCCATGTACATCGTCACCGACTTGCCCTGCTCGTCGAGCACGGTGGCCTTCATCGCCTCGCTGTAGAGTTGCCCGAGCTGAAAGATGTGGCCCACCTCGATGCCCCGCGCGATGTTCAGGGTGCCCCGCCCGCTGGGCGAGGGATCGCCCTTCTGGACGTTGCGGATGTCGTGGGACTGCGGATCCGGAAGATCCCGGCCCCAATTCACGCCCGCGTAGTGCACGTCCCTCTCGTTGGCCCCGCAAACGAAATCCGCCAGGGCGGCGGCGGCATGGTCGACGTAGATCCTGCCCGCGAATCCCACGGGACCGATGGAGCCGGGATCGCAGCCGATGGCCTCGCGGACGCGCTCCGCGCTTGCCATGCGCAGCGGATTGGCGACCCCCGGCAGCTTCTGTACCTTGACCGCATTCAGCTCGTGATCGCCGCGCAGCACGCAGGCGACCACACTGTCCTCGGTGCCGTCGACCAGCAACATCTTCACGCACTGCGCCGGAGCGACCGCGAGATACTCCGACAGTTCGGCAATGGTGCGGGCATGCGGCGTCGCCACCTTGGCGAGGGCTTGCGAGGGCGCCGGGCGCGGCGAGCTCGAGCGCTGCGTCGCGGCCGTTTCCACGTTCGCGGCGTAGTCATCCGCGTCGGAGAACGCGATGGCGTCCTCGCCCGAGTCCGCCAGGACGTGGAATTCCTGCGTCGTGCTGCCGCCGATGGTGCCGCCATCGGCCTGGACCGCGCGAAATCTGAGGCCCAGGCGCGTGAAAATGCGGGTATAGGCGTCGAACATCGCGCGGTACCCTTCAGCGAGGCCGGCTGCGTCCGCGTGGAAGGAATAGGCGTCCTTCATCAGGAACTCGCGGGCTCGCATGACGCCGAATCGGGGCCGAATCTCGTCGCGGAATTTGAACTGGATCTGATAGAAATTGACCGGCAGCTGCTTGTAGCTGCGCAATTCCCGCCGCGCGATGTCGGTGATCACTTCCTCGTGCGTGGGGCCGTAGGCGAAGTCGCGCGCATGCCGGTCCTTGAAGCGCAATAGTTCCGGGCCGTACTTGGCCCAGCGGCCCGATTCCTGCCAAAGCTCCGCCGGCTGCACGGTGGGCATGCACAGTTCCAGCGCGCCCGCCCGGTCCATTTCCTCGCGGATGATGCGTTCGACCTTCTTGAGGGTGCGAAGGCCCATGGGAAGCCAGGTGTACAGCCCGGCCGCCAGGCGTCGAATCATCCCGGCGCGGACCATCAGCTGATGGCTGACGACCTCGGCGTCGGCGGGAACCTCTTTGAGCGAGACGATGGGATATTGGGATAGGCGCATGGCCGCATATCTTACATGAGCCCCCCTGGTATTATGGACGGACATGAGCGACGCAGATGATCCACAGGCCCCGCGGCGGGGGGTGTTCTGGCTGCCGAACCTGCTGACGACGGCCGCGTTGTTTTCGGGTTTCTACGCCGTCGTGGCCGCGATCGACCTGAAGTTCGAGAACGCCGGCATCGCCGTGTTCGTCGCCATGTTCTTCGACGGCATCGACGGGCGGGTGGCCCGTTGGACCCACACGGAGAGCGCCTTCGGCAAGGAATACGACAGCCTGTCCGACATGGTGTCTTTCGGGCTGGCGCCGGCGATCGCGACCTATCAGTGGGGTGTGGCGCGGATCGCCGAATACGGACCCCTGTGGCGCCGGGTGGGATGGCTGGTGTGCTTCTTCTACGCGGCGGCCGCGGCACTGCGGCTGGCGCGCTTCAACTCCCGGTCGGCCACGCAGGACAAGAACTACTTCGAGGGTCTGCCGAGCCCCTCGGCCGCCGCCATCGTCGCGGCCCTGATGTGGCTGGCGAGCGGGGAGACCAACATCGGCCTGCCCGGACTGCTGCTCGCGTTCGTGGTCACCGCCTGCGCCGGCGCCCTCATGATCAGCCGGTTTGCGTTCAACAGCTTCAAGCAGGTGGCGCCCGGGGCTCGCGTGCGTTTTCCCTACATCGTGCTCGTGCCGTTGACCTTCGTGCTGATCTTCGCCTATCCGTCGATCACCCTGTTGACGCTGTTCGGCAGCTATGCCCTGTCGGCGCCGCTCGTCTGGCTGTACCGAAAGCTGCGCCGCCGCTCGCGCGGAGCGGTGCACCCGCACCAGGCGCCGCATGAGTAGCGCCACCCGCGGCGAGTATTTGGCCGCGATGGGCCTGCAGGCCTGGTCGCTGCGGGCCGGGAGGGAGGGCGGCGGGGCCGCGCCCGGCAGCGTTGCCGCGGCGGATACCCAGCCCCGCGCCGAGGCCCCGGCCGGCATCGGCCGCGAGGGGGCCTACGACTGGGCGCAGCTTCGCGAGCGCATCGCCGCCTGCACCCGCTGCGGGCTCGCCGCCACGCGCACCCAGACCGTCTTCGGCGTGGGCAACCTTCATGCCCAATGGCTGGTGATCGGCGAAGCGCCCGGCGCCGAAGAGGACCGCGCGGGGGAGCCCTTCGTCGGCCGTGCCGGCCAGTTGCTGAATTCGATGCTGCGCGCGATCGGGCTGGCGCGCGAGCAGGTCTACATCGCGAACATATTGAAGTGCCGGCCGCCCAACAATCGGGATCCCAAGGCCGGCGAATCCGTCGAATGTCTGCCGTTTCTCGAGCGCCAGATCGCGCTGCTGAAGCCGAAGATCATGCTGGTGGTCGGGCGGATCGCGGCGCAGAATATCTTGCACACGGAGGAGTCGCTCGGGCGGCTGCGCAATCGCGTCCACGCTTACGGCGCAGACCGGCTCCCGCTGGTAGTCACCTATCATCCCGCGTATCTGCTGCGCACGCCGGCCGACAAGCGCAAGGCGTGGGAGGATCTGAAACTCGCTCGCGAGGTGTTCGCGCGTGGCTAGCGTCAAGGAGGAGCCGGAGAGTCCGGCGCTCGAAATCAGGCCCATGCACGAGCTCGATGTGCCCGTGGTGGTCGCCATCGAGCGCTCGGCGTATCAATTTCCCTGGAGCGAGGGAATTTTCAGGGATTGCCTGCGGGTGGGCTACATCTGCCGCCTCGCCGAGGTCGACGGCGAAATCGCCGGTTACGGCATCATGTCGATCGGCGCCGGCGAGGCCCATATCTTGAACGTGTGCGTGCGCGACGAGTGTCGCGGGCGCGGCTTTGCGCGCAAGCTCCTGCTGTACTTGGTCGAACGGGCGCGTTCGGCGGGCATGTACGAGGCCTACCTCGAAGTCCGCCCCTCCAACACCATCGCGGCGCGCCTGTACCATTCCCTGGGGTTCGAACAGGTCGGGCTGCGGCGCGGCTACTATCAAGCCACCAACGGCCGCGAGGACGCGGTGGTGCTGCGCCGTGTCCTGACACTCGATCCCAAACCGAGCCCCTGAGCTGCCTGCGCGCGGCTCGGGACCGCGCCCGCGGCGCCGTGAGGTCACCGCTGAGCAGCTGCCTGACGCAGCGCGGAGGCGACTTCCGCATATCCGCCTGCCAGCGCCGCTCCCAGGGGCGTGATTCCGCCGGCATCCGCCGCATTCGCATCGGCGCCGTGGGCCAACAAGAGCTGCACCATGTCCGTGCGACCCTGTTGCGCCGCCAGGAACAGCGCGGTTCTGCCCTGGGCATCGCGGGCCTCGATGTCCACCGGAAGGGCCAGCAACTCGCGGACCCGCGTGACGTCGCCCGCCGCGGCCGCCTGGCGCAGCAATCTCGGATCCCTCCGGCTGGCGGCATTCAGCGCTCTCAGCGGCACCGGCGCCGCAGCACCGCTTCGCTCAGCGGTGCTGCTTCGCTCAGCGGTGCCGCTCCGCTCAGCGGTGCCGCTCCGCTCCTCTGCGTGCCCAAACGCCTGGAGCCCTGCCATCGGCGCTTCCGGGGCGGGAGCCAAGGCGTGTATGGCCGGCGCTGCCGCCCCGGCGGACGGGGCGCGTAGCTCGAGCTCGGGCACGGCCGAAACGGTGGGGGCCGGCAGCCCGGAATCGAGAAGATGCGGGGTGATCAGGAGGCCCGCGAGCGCTGCCGCCGCGAGTCCCCCGACGATTGCCGGGCGCCGCCACGACGCCGAGCGGTCGCGGCCCGGGTGGGGGCGGCGAGCACGAGCGACGTCGAAGTCGGCCACGGCCGGCTTCTCGGCGGCGCCCGCCTCCGGCAGACGTTCGGCAGCCAGGCGCTCGGCATGATCGAGCACGGCGCGACGCACCGCCTCGCTTGGCCGGCTCGTATCCAGCGAGCCCGCGCGTCGATAGAGATCGTCTATGTGGTCCGGCGGGTCTTCGCTTGGCGGCACGTCGTTCATGCGTAGTCCTTCAGCAGCTCGCGCAGCTTGGAGCGGGCGTAGCGCAGGCGGCTCTTGGTCGTCTCGAAGGTGCTTCGAGTGACGGCTGCGATCTCCTGGACGCCGAGTTCACCTTCCACCTGCAGCAGAAACGCCTCGCGCTGTTCCGGCGGCAGGTCCTGGAGGGCTCGATGCAGCGCTGCCGCCTCGCCGCCGGCGACCGCTGCCGCCGCCGGCCCCGCGCGGGTCTCGGCCGTCAGGACTTCGTGTACGGCGGGTGATTCATACCCGATGGCATCCAGGCTGATCTGGCGACGTTGCAGCCGCATCGCCTCGACCATGCGGTTGTGCGCGATGGTGAACAGCCACGTCGTGAATCGAGCCCTGGGTTCGTAGCGCGCGGCATGGCGGGCCACGGCGAACCAAACCTCCTGCATCAATTCGTCCGCCGTCGCCCGGTTGCGCACGTTGCGTTCGAGATATCGCCAAACGCGCAGCTCGTGGCGGCGATAGAGCGCCTCGAACGAAGCCATATCGCCGCGCGCGTAACTCGCAATCAGGGCTTCATCGCTCGGCGCCGCGTCCATGCATTTCATTATGGCAGCCGTACCGCTATCCCGGAGGATCCGGCACGTAGCCCTGCCGGCTCGAGCCCGGAAACGGATTGGCGGACGGCCACGTCGGCCGCGGGACGATGCCCATCGCCACCAGGTTCTCGAGACTGTCGTAACGAATGCGAATCACGGCGCTGGGCTGATCGCCCATCCGATCGAATTCCGTGTTGCTGACGTAAGAGCGTTCGCGCTCGCCGTGTCCGGTGCCGAGCTTCGGGGCAGCCGCCGGGGCCATGCTGCGCTCCTCGGCAAGCCCCGCGGCCGCGCCCAGCTCCCGGGCCCGGCCGGGGTCCGAGAACCCTGACATCGGCGCGTCCGGGCCGGGGGCGATGTCGGGCTGCGGGCGGCGCTCCTGAAACAGGGCCACCCCGATGACGCCCACGTTCGCGGGCCGGCCCGTCCGCTCTGCGTAGGAATTGGGCGAGGCCGTAAACGTGAATGCCGCCACCTCCGAGTCGGACTTGCGCCATCCCGTGATGTCGTAACGCTCCCAGGGTGCGAAGACGTATCCGGTCTGACTCCAGGCGGCCGTCTCGCCCGAGATGACGTTGATCCCATCGACGGAGGCGACCGCGAGCAATCGCTCGCCGGTTCGGTTGCGAATCTCCACGGCGTAGCGCGCGCCGGGCCGGCCGGCCACCCAGTACTCGCCGCGGAAGGCGTGGGTTGCGAGCGCGGCGCCCGTATCGCGGTCGATGATGGCGACCTCCGCGGGGCCGCAGCGCACCGCGTGCGCGTCGCAGCCCGCACCTCCCGCGAGGGATATTGTCAAGCCGAGCAGAGGCAGGTGTTTCACGCGTGGGCTCCTCAAGGGTCATGAATATCAACTTAAACGGGGCAGGGCGCAGAATAGGGTTATCGGGATCTGGAAAATCCGGCCGGCCGCCGTTTGCCCGATCCCTCAATCCATGGCCCCGCGGTTATAATGATCGGCTGGCCAATACCTGGCCAGGCGCCCCAACCGCCCTCGAGTGGGGCCGGGCAACGCAACGGCGGTACCGCGCGATCATGAGCAACGATTTGGCTGAAAATGTCGGCAAGCGGCGAACGTTCGCCATCATCTCGCATCCCGACGCGGGCAAGACCACCCTCACGGAGAAGCTGCTGTTGTTCGGGGGCGCGATCCAGATGGCGGGCACCGTCAAGGGCCGCAAAGCCACCCGGCATGCCACCTCCGACTGGATGGCGCTCGAGCAGCAGCGCGGCATATCCGTGACTTCGTCGGTGATGCAATTTCCATTCGAGGACTGCATCGTCAATTTGCTCGACACGCCGGGCCACGAGGATTTTTCGGAGGATACCTACCGCACGCTGACGGCGGTCGACTCCGCATTGATGGTGATCGACTGTGCCAAGGGCGTGGAGGAGCGCACGATCAAGCTCATGGATGTGTGCCGGCTGCGCGACACGCCCATCATGACCTTCGTGAACAAGCTCGACCGCGACGGCCGCGCGCCGATCGAACTGCTGGATGAGATCGAAAGCGTCCTCAGGATCCAATGCACCCCCGTCACCTGGCCCATCGGAATGGGGCGCGATCTGCTCGGCGTCTACCACCTCCTCGAGGACCGGATCTACGTCTACGTTCCTGTGGAGAAGGGACGGGTCGGCAGCCACGAGACCGTGGACGGCATCGCGAGCGAGGAGGCCAAGGAACTCCTGGGGCCGCGCTACGGCGGCTTCCTGGAAGAGGTCGAGCTGGTGAGAGGCGCGAGTCCCCGTTTCGACCTGGAGCGTTACCGCGCCGCCCGGCAAACGCCGGTCTTCTTCGGATCGGCCGTCAACAATTTCGGCGTGCGGGAGCTGCTCAGCGCCTTCGTGAAACATTCGCCGGGGCCGTTGCCGAGAACCGCCCTGCAGCGAGTGGTCCAAGCGGGCGAACCCAAGCTCACCGGCTTCGTTTTCAAGATCCAGGCCAACATGGATCCCGGGCATCGGGACCGGATCGCGTTCATGCGCCTGTGTTCGGGACGCTATGCCCGCGGCATGCGCATGCATCACGTGCGGCTGCACAAGGACGTCCGGGTGGCCGATGCGCTGACCTTTCTGGCCGCCGACCGCAGCCACGCGGAGGAGGCCTATGCGGGAGACATCATCGGGCTGCACAACCACGGCACCATCAACATCGGCGATACGTTCACCGAGGGCGAGAATCTCACCTTCACCGGCGTGCCGAACTTCGCGCCGGAGCTGTTCCGGCGGGCCGTGCTCAAGGACCCTTTGCGCATGAAGGCGCTGCAGAAGGGGTTGTCTCAACTATGCGAGGAGGGGGCCACTCAGTTGTTCAAGCCGCTGCGCAACAACGACCTGATCCTGGGCGCCATCGGCCCGCTGCAATTCGAGGTGGTCGCGTTTCGATTGCAGGACGAGTACGGCGTCCAGTGCGTGTTCGAGCCGATCAATGTGGCCGTGGCGCGCTGGGTGCGGCCGCCGGACGAGAAGCGGCTGGCGGAGTTTCGACAGAAGGCGCATGACAACCTCGCGCTCGATCACGGCGGGGAGCTGGTGTATCTCGCTCCGACCCGGGTCAACCTCGGCTTGACGGAGGAGCGGTGGCCGGACATCGCGTTCACGAAGACCCGGGAGAACCTCGCGGCCTGAACGCGCGCACGGCGGCGGCGAACCGGCCGGCAACGGCGGCCGATGGCCGGGTTCCGTAGCGAAGCTCGGAGTATTTCCGGCACAGCGCCGTCACCGGCGCGGCGAGGTCGGGGCGGCGCCGGGCGACGCGATCGGCGAAGGCTTCGGCTCCCTCGCCCGGCAGCCTCTCGATGCCGATGGCCGCCAACCGGCGGCAGAGCCGGCCATAGGCGCGAACCACGGGATCCTCGGGCCGCACCTCGAGCTCCCGCCGCACGGTCCAAGTCAACCAGCCCATGCCCGCGATGAGGCAGGCCGCGAGCACCAGCGCCAGCTTCTGTCCGTCCGGGGCCGGAACGTGCAGCATCGCCAGCAGCCGCTCCTGCGAGCCGGAATCGAACTGCAGGATGCGCTGCCGCCAGAACAACCGCAGCGCATCCGTGCGCAGCCGGAAGTCCGTGAGCCATGGCCTTCGCTGGCGCCACCCTCGCGCGGGCACACCCTCTTCGACGGCGTCCTTGAGCCCGAGATTCACGCGTTCCGGCGCGATGGCGGTGGTGGGATCCACGCGCATCCAGCCGCGGCCGTCGATCCAAATCTCCACCCACGCATGAGCGTCGCTCTGGCGCAGGATCCAGTAATCGGCGAAGCGATTGTAGGTGCCGCCGTGGTAGCCGGTCACCACGCGCGCGGGAATGCCGGCGGCGCGCATCAATGCGGCGAAAGCCGACGCGTAGTGACCGCAGAACCCGCGCCGCGCATGGAACAGGAAATCGTCCACCGAATCCGGCGCGAGCCGCGGCGGCTGCAGCGTGTAGTAGAACGGCTCCCGGTGGAACATGTCGAGCACGGCCTCGACGTAGCCGCGGTCGTCGGGGTGGGCGCCGCGCAGATCCTGCGCCAGCCGCAGGGAGCGCGGATTGCGTCCCGGCGGCAGGCGGGTGTCGCGCCGGCGCATGGTCTCGCCGAGGGGTTCCGCGGCCTGCACGCGGCCATAGGAGGTGGCCACGATGTCGATCGGCTGCGAGATCGTCTGGGAGGCGATCAGCATGTAGTCGCTGGTGAGAAAGGCCCGGGGCGCGCTCCACCGGGATGGCCAGTCGAGCACGAACAGCCAGTTGTGATGGCTGGGTTCGAGGCTCACGGTGTACTGGTAGGGGGCGCCTTGGAACAGCAGGCTGGGCGCAGCGGCAGACTCGCCTTCCGTGCGCCGCCAGGTTTGTCCGTCGAAATCATGCAGCACGGGACCGCGCCAGTAGCGTTCCGCAGCGGGCGGCGCCCCCGAGGCGAAGCGCACCCGGAACGCAACCTCGTCGGACATCGCGAGATTGGTGATGTCGCCCGGGCTCATGGTGTCGCTCAATCCGGAAGCGGCGCCGCCGCCGTCGTCCGGCATCTGCCACAGGGGGCCGCCGAACCGTGGGAAGAGCAGCCACAGCGCCGCAGCCACGGGTACGGCCTGGGCCAGCAGGCGGCCGGCGTAGCGCACGCTGCGGCGCCAGCCGGCATTGCGCGCCGCTCCCGTGAGCCGCAGCAGCGTCGAGGTCGTGAGCCAGCACACCGCGATCATGTAGCCCAACAGCCAGAACGATTCGCCCTCCAGCAGGGTTGCGAGGCTGATGAAGTAAATGATCATCACGAGCACGCGGATGTCGCGCCAGGTTCGCGTCTCCAGGAGCTTCAAGCCGGCGATCAAGGTCAGGAGCGCGGTGCCGGGTATGAGGCCGTTGAAGGTCCGGTACTGCAGGAACAGCAGGCCGATCGACACGCCGGACACGACGATCCGGACGGCGCGCGGCGGAACATCCCCGCCGCGCACGGCCAATCCCAGGCGGACCGCGGCGGCGAGCAGCACCGTGATGGTCACCCAGACGGGCGGCGTCGCGATGCCGGCCAGGAGCGCGAGTCCCAGGCAGGCGCAGACCCAGAGCAATTGCTCGAGCGTGGCCCGTTCGGGGGCGATGCTCCGGGCGCTCATGGCCGCGCCTCCGTGCGAGGAAACGCGGCCAGGGCGCGCAAGCAGGCCGACCGGTGCCGGGTGCCGCGCGAGGGCGGGATCTCGGTGCCCGGAATCCGCAGCCCGTAGGTGCGCTGCATCGATTCGCCGTCGAGCACCCAGCGGCAGAGTTGGGAGAGGCGGTCTTCGGCCGGCAGCCGCGGGAGCGCGGACCAATCGAGCCAGTCGGGCTGGGCGGCCGGCCCGGAATAGCTTCGCACGGCCGGTTCGCCGCCGCGCGCCAGCACCTTCCAGGCCATGTGCTTCAAGGGCACGCCGGCCGAGTAGGCCCGCAAGCCGGAGAAATCCTCATCGCCGCGCACTTCCGCCAGCGGCACGGCGCCCGCGGCTCCCGCTGCGGCGGCCGGCAGGCGAGCCCCGCGGGGCAGCGGGGCGACGAACGCCGTCAGGGGGCAATGCACGTAGGTCCATGCGCGAAACCACCCGAAAGGATGGCGCGTGCGCAATTCGAATCGCTCCAGGCGGCATAGACCGCGCTGCGCGACCGGGATGGCGACGACGGCCCGGCTGCCGCCCAACGCCGGCACGTCGCGCGGCTCGGCGGCCGAGTCCCCACAGCGGATCTCGATCCCGCAGCGCTCGACAGCGGCATCGTTGCGCAGGGAGAACTCGAAGCGCGCCTCGCCGCCCGCGAAGGCATCGACCTCCGTGACCGCGTCGACGCAAACCCGGAGCAAATTGCGGTGGCAGTGGTGCATGGCGACCACCGCGAGGCTTGCCAGCAGGAAGCCGAAGGCGAGCCCCAGATTGCTGTTGTAGTTCAGGCCGGCGAGCAGCATGGCGGCCACCAGCAGCGCCAGGGCGACGCCGAATCGGGAGGGAATGATGTAGATGCGCTGCCGGCCGACGGTGAACGGGAGGGTGTCGCCCCGGTGCCGGCGCGCGGACCAACGCGCCAGGCGGCTGACCGCCGCCCGCCGCAGTCGGGTCAGCTGCCGCGGACGGTTCAAGGGATCGGCACGGCTTCCAGCACGCGCGCCGCCGCTGCGCCGACCTGGCTGTGCTGCAGGCGATGGTCGACCACGGGGGCGAATACCGCCTGCACGTGCTCGGGGATCACCGCGTCCCGGCCTGCGATGAGCGCCCAGGCCCGGGCGGCGCGCAGCAACCCGATTGCCGCGCGAGGCGAAAGACCGACGCCGATGGCGGCCGCGTTGCGGGTGTGGGCCACCAGCGCCTGGACGTAATCCAGCAGCGCCGCCGATACGTGAACTTCGCGGGCGGCGCGCTGCAGGTCGGCCAGGCCGGCGGCGTCGACCACCGGCGCGAGCGAGCTCACGAGCTCGCGCCGGTCGACCCCGTTCAGCAGCTCGCGCTCGGCGATTGCGGCGGGATAGCCGAGCTGCACCCGCATCAGGAAGCGGTCCAGCTGCGATTCGGGCAACGGGAAAGTGCCGGCCTGCTCCTGGGGGTTCTGCGTGGCGATCACGAAAAACGGCTCGGGCAGCGCCATCGTATTGCCGTCGAGCGTCACCTGCTGCTCTTCCATGGCCTCGAGCAGGGCGCTCTGAGCCTTGGGGGACGCGCGGTTGATCTCGTCCGCCAGCACCAGCTGCGCGAAGATCGGCCCGCGCTGAAAGCGAAACGCGCCGGATTCGCGGTCGTAGATCGACACGCCCAGCACGTCGGCGGGCAGCAGGTCGCTGGTGAATTGAATCCGCTGATACGACAACCCCAGCGTCCGGGCGAGCGCATGGGCGAGGGTGGTCTTGCCCACTCCCGGAACGTCCTCGATCAGCAGATGGCCCCGCGCCAGCAGGCAGGCGAGGCAGAGCTGAATCTGCGAGTCCTTTCCCAGAATGATCCGGTTGAGCTGCGCAAGAATGACCCCGATCTCGCGCTTCGGTGTGTGCATGGAGTTAAGGTCGCGCGGCGCCTTGCAGGGCGGCCACGCGCGCGATCTGCGCGTTCAGCTGGCCGATCTCGGTGCGCAGATCGGAGATGCGGGCCCGATCCTTCTCGACGACGGCGGCGGGTGCGTTGCGCGCAAAATCGGCGTTGGTCAACTTCGCCTCCAATTTGGTCAAATCGGTCTCTGATCTCCGCAAGCGCTTGGCCAGCCGATCGAGCTCCGCGTTTGGATCGATCAGGCCCGCCATCGGCACCAGGATCTCGAGGGTGCCGAGCAGCGCCACGGCCGAAATGGGCGCGGCCTCTCCGTCCGCCAGGGGCCGCGGCGGCGACACCCCCGCGAGACGCCCAAGGTAGGGTAGATTGCGCTTCGCGTAGTCGCTGTCGATCGGTCCGCAGTTCTGCAACAACACGTCGAGCTTGCGGCCCGGCGCGATGTCCATTTCGCCGCGGATCTGGCGGATTCCCTCGATGAAGCCCATGACCCAGCGCATCTCGGCATCGGCCTCGGGCTCGGCCTCGAGCGCCGCGGCCGAGGGAAATTCGCAACGCATGATGGTTTCCCCGGCGATTCCCGCCGGGACCTTCACCCGCTGCCAGATCTCCTCGGTGATGAAGGGCGCCAGAGGGTGCAGCGCGCGCAGCAGCGCCTCCAGGGTGTGGATCAAGGTATGGCGCGTGCCGCGCTTATCCGCCTCGGAGGCGTCCTCGGAGAACAGGGTGGCCTTCGACAGCTCCAGGTACCAGTCGCAATACTCGTTCCAGGTGAACTCGTAGATCGCGCCGGCGACGGTGTCGAGCCGGTACTCGGCGAACCCGCGCTCCACCCGCTCGAGCGCCGCCGACAGCCGGGAGCGTATCCAGCGGTCGGCGAGGCTGAACCGCGCCCCCGCGGCGCTCGCATCGTGGCCCTCGACGTTCATCAGGACGTAGCGGGCGGCATTCCACAGTTTGTTGCAGAAATTCCGACTGCCTTCCACGCGCGCCATGTCGAAGCGCAAATCACGGCTCTGGGTGGCCAGCGCCGCAAAGCTCAGGCGCAGCGCATCGGTCCCGAAGGCGGCAATCCCGTCGGGGAATTGCCGGCGGGTCGCCTTTTCGATCGCGGGCTTCATCTGGGGCTGCATGAGGCCCGTGGTGCGCTTGGCGAGCAGCCCGTCGAGCGATATGCCGTCGACGATGTCCAGCGGATCGATGACGTTGCCCTTGGATTTGGACATCTTCTGGCCGTCGTGGTCGCGGATCAGCCCATGCATGTAGACGTCGCGGAAGGGCACCTGGCCCGTGAACTTCAGGCCCATCATGACCATGCGCGCGACCCAGAAGAAGATGATGTCGAAGCCCGTGACCAGCACGGAGGTCGGGTAGTACGCGCGCAGCGCCGGGGTGTCATCGGGCCAACCCTGGGTCGAGAACGGCCAGAGGGCCGAGGAAAACCAGGTGTCGAGCACGTCCTCGTCGCGGCGCAAGGCCACGGATTCGCCGAGGCCGTGCATGCGCCGCGCCTCGGCCTCGTCGCGCGCCACGTAGCAGCGCCCCTGTGCGTCGTACCACGCCGGTATCCTGTGCCCCCACCAGAGTTGCCGGCTGATGCACCAATCCTTGATGTTGCGCATCCACTCGTAGTACACGCCGGTCCAGTTGTCGGGCACGAAGCGGATCCGGCCGTCTTCCACGGCCTTGAGCGCGGGCTCGGCCAGCGGCTTGATGTCCACGAACCACTGATCCGTGAGCAGCGGCTCCAGCACCGCATGGGTCCGATCGCCGCGCGGCACCATGAGCTTGTGCGGCTCGATCCGCTCCACCAGGCCGAGGGCCGCGAGGTCGGCGACGATCGCGGCGCGGGCGGCGAATCGATCGAGGCCGCGATAGGCCGCGGGCGCCGCGTCGTTGAGCGAGGCCTCCGGCGTCAGGACGTTGATGACGGCCAGGCCGTGACGGGCACCCACTTCGTAGTCGTTGAAATCGTGCGCCGGGGTGATCTTGACGCAGCCGCTGCCGAAGGCGGGGTCCACGTAGGCATCGCCGATGATGGGTATCTCGCGTTCCGCCAGCGGCAGGCGCAAGCGGCGTCCGATCAGGTGGCGATAGCGCTCGTCCTCGGGGTGGACCGCCACCGCGGTGTCGCCCAGCAGGGTCTCGGGCCGGGTGGTCGCGACCACCAAGTATCCGTCGCCCCCGACCAGAGGATAGCGCAGGTGCCATAGGCTCCCCATCTCCTCCTCGGACGCCACTTCCAGGTCGGACAGAGCGGTCTTGAGCACGGGGTCCCAGTTCACGAGGCGCTTGCCGCGGTAGATCAGGCCCTCCTCGTGGAGCCGCACGAACACTTCGGTGACGGCGCGCGAAAGGGCGGGGTCCATGGTGAACTTGTCCCGCCGCCAATCCACCGACGCGCCGAGGCGGCGCATCTGGTTGGCGATGATCCCGCCCGATTTCTCCTTCCACTCCCAAACTCGTTGGACGAACTGCTCGCGGCCCAGGTCGAGGCGGCTGCGGCCCGCGGCATTCAGCTGCCGCTCCACGACCATCTGGGTGGCGATGCCCGCGTGGTCCGTGCCCGGCTGCCACAGCGTGTCGAAGCCGCGCATGCGCTTGTAGCGGATGAGCGCATCCATGATGGTGTCTTGAAAGGCATGCCCCATGTGCAGCGTGCCGGTGACGTTGGGCGGCGGTATGACGATGGAGTAGCACGGACCATGACCGCTCGGCGCGAAGTATCCGCCGGCCTCCCACGCCGCATAGATCCGAGTCTCGATGTCCGCCGGCGTGAACGCCTTGTCCATGGCGCTCATGTCGGGGAGTCTGCCGGGCCGGCCTCGCTCCCGATGCCGGCCGGCTCGGGGTCCCGCGTCGCCAGGCCGCTGGTGGCCGCATTCTCGCGCAGGACCCGGTCGACGAGTTCCGGGAGCCGCGCCCGCAGCTGATCGAACACGCACTCGAACACGGTCGCCTCGATGTCCTTGACGGCCTGATGCAGCAGGGAGTCGGCCAGCTTCAACGTATCCGTGACGATGGCGGCGTGCACCGCCTTCGAGTCGAAGAATCCGAACGCGCGCTCGCCGTCGTCGACCGCATCGGTGAGAATCGGGATTTCGCGGGGATCGAACGTCTCCGTCATGGGCTCACGCAACTCCGGCCGCGTCGAGCTGATGGGTCTCGACCGGGAGCTTGAGCTCGCGATAGGTCTTGAATCGCTCGCGTCCCGAGCGGCGGCGGTCGTCGTCGCCGTCGATGATCTCGGCGATGCGCTTGAATCGGTCCAGGCCTCCGGGCAGGCGGCCGCTCAAGTTCACCAGCAAATCGGCCGGGCCGATGGAATCGAGATCGGGCGTCACCTGCACGGGAGCATCGGCCGGCGGCGGCCCGGCGCCCGGCGGCGGTTGAACGGCGCGGCGCAGCTCATGCGGCACGAACGAGCGCTCGCTGAAGGTCCACAGCAGCTCGTCGAGAGCCTCGGCGTCCGCGCCCGTCTCGCTCAGCAGCACCACCGTCATGTCGAGCAGGTACGCCTTCTCCGCGAGCCGGCAGCCGACCATCCAGCGTTCCCTCGGCGCCTTGCCGTTCAGGACGTAAAAATCCACGCGTTCGGTCATGTGGCTCCGGCGCGATGCAGCAGGAAGTCCACGAGCAGGGGCACGGGCCGCCCCGTGCTGCCCTTGAGCGATCCCCCGAGCCATGCCGTGCCGGCGACGTCGAGGTGCGCCCATTTGAGGTCCTTGGCGAACTTCGAGAGGAAGGATGCCGCGGTGCAGGCGCCGCCCTCCCGGCCGCCGACGTTGGCAATATCGGCGAAGTTGCTCTTCAACTGATCGACGTACTCCTCGCCGATGGGCATCGACCATGCCCGGTCGTCGGCGCGCGCTCCGGCCGCGAGCACTTCCTGGGCGAGTTTCTCGTCGTTGCTCATCAGTCCGCTGTAGTGGTTGCCGAGCGCGATGACGCAGGCGCCGGTCAGCGTGGCGACGTCGATGACCGCCGCGGGCTTGAAGCGGCGGCTGTAGGTGATCGCGTCGCAGAGAATCAACCGGCCCTCGGCATCGGTGTTCAGGATCTCCACGGTCTGGCCGGACATCGTGGTGACGATGTCGGCCGGCTTCACCGCGCCGCCGCCCGGCATATTCTCGCAAGAGGCCACGATGACCACCAGATTGATCGGCAGCTCGAGCTCGGCCACGCTGCGCAAGGCGCCGAGCACGCTGGCCGCGCCGGACATGTCGAACTTCATCTCGTCCATGGCCGGCGGATCCTTGAGCGAAATGCCGCCGGAATCGAAGGTGATGCCCTTGCCGACGAGGCAGATGGGCGGCACCGACCTGCGGGCGCCGCGATATTCGCACACGATGAGCCGGGGCGGCTGGTCGGATCCTTGGGTGACGGCCAGAAACGCCCCCATCTTCAGCCCCTTGATCGCGCGCTGGTCGTAGATCCTCGCCGAAATGCTCGGCCATTGCGCGGCGAGGGCCAGCGCGCGCTTTCCGAGGTAGGTCGGCGTGCAGACGTTGGGCGGCAGGTTCGCGAGGTCCCTGGCCAATGCCATGCCGCCGCCCACGGCCGCGCCTATTTCCAAGCCTTGCGCCGCCGCCTTGGCCTCGCGGGCATTCTCCGCGGCGACGCTGATCGAGCGCAGCAGGGCGGTCTTGGGCTTTTTGGCCGTCTTCAGGTCCGGGATCTTGTAGGCGTGCGAGCAGAACGACTCCGCCACGATGCGCGCCCGGTAGCAGGTGTCGAGGCCGGCGGCCTCCTCCGCGGCGAGGTACACGGCGGCCTGCGCCGCGCCGGTCCTGCCGACGGCCTGGGCGGCGGCCTGCAGTGCCCTGCGGTATTGCTTCCGGCCGAAGGCGCTGCGCGCGCCCAATCCCACCAGCACCACCCGGGCCGATGCCGCGCCCGTGGGCATCGGCAGCAACAGCGTGTCGCCCACCTTGCCGGCGAAGTCGCCGCGGGCATGGAGCTTGCTGATCAAGCCGCCGGTCTGCGCGTCGATCTGCCGGGCAGCGGCGGTCAAATCGCCCTTCTCATAGACGCCGATCACGGCGCAATCGGTCCGCTGGCGCACACGAACATCGACGATCGCGTGGAATTCCATATCCTTGATCTCCCTATTTGTCGTTGGTCTTTCGGCTCATAATCACAAATAGTTTACTAGATTATTGCGAAGGCTCTAAGCTCGTTCCCATGAAATGGACGATTCAACGATATGTGCTGCGCGAAGTGGCGCAGACGTGGCTGGCGGTGACCGGCGTCCTCGTGGCCATCCTGGTCGCGAACCAATTGTCCCGGGTTCTCGGGCTGGCGGCCGACAATCAGTACGGCCGCCACGTGGTGTTCGATTTGATTGCGCTGGGCGCCATCATGAACCTGTCGGTCATCGTCCCGGTGGGCCTGCTTCTCGCGGTGGTGCTGACGCTCGGGCGCCTGTATCACGACAGCGAAATGGCCGCGTTGCTGGCCTGCGGCTTCGCGCCGGCGCGGCTGCTCGTGCCGCTGTTTCCCTTCGCCTTGGCGATCGCCGCGGGGCTCGCGTGGCTGTCCTTCGTGCAGGTCCCGCGGGCCGACAGCCAGATTCAGCTCCTGCGCCGGTCCGCCATCAAGGAAGCGCAGTTCGGCCAGCTCGATGCCGGTCGCTTCCGCTCCTTCAGCGGCGACGACGCGGTCTTCTATGCCGAGCGGGTCGACGCGGACGGGGTGCTGCACAACGTCTTCGTGAGGCGCGAGTCGGGCGGACAGATCGAGCTGGCGCTCGCCGATACGGCGACGTACTCCGCCACCGCGGCGAACGGCATGCATTTCATCACACTGTTCAACGGCCGCCGTTATGAGGGCGTGCCGGGTAAAAGCGACTTTCGCGTGATCGAATTTCGCGAGCACGGGCTGCCGATCCTCACGCCGGCGGACGTCGCGGGGCCGCAGGATCCTGACACCAAGCCCACGCCGCAGCTCTGGGGAACGCACGCGCCGTCCGATGTCGCGCAGCTGCAGTCCCGGACCTCGAGCCCGCTGATGGCGCTGGTGTTGACGCTGGTCGCCGTCCCCTTGAGCCGCCTGCGCCCGAGGCAGGGCCGGTACGCCCGCGTCGGGTTCGCCATCGTCCTGTACTTCGTGTACTCGAATCTGCTCTCGGCCAGCAAGGTCTGGATCGAAAAGGGCGATCTATCGCCGGTCATCGGCGTGTGGTGGGTGCACGCGGGAGTGCTGGCGCTGGGCGTCTACCTGGTGTTCCGCGAGTCGACCTCGGCATGAACACGCTGGATCGATATCTGTACCGCACGGTGCTGATCTACGCTTTCATGGCGCTGGCCGTGCTCGTCACCTTGGGCGCGCTGTTCCTGTTCATCAGCCAGCAGAGCGACGTCGGCGTCGGCAACTACAACGCGGGCGAGGCCTTGTTGTTCACGTTCTTCAACCTGCCGGAGCAGGCGTTCGAACTGCTGCCCATCGCGGCGATGATCGGGGCGCTGATGGGATTGGGCAACCTCGCGGCCGGCAGCGAGCTGGTCGTGACGCGCGCGTCGGGAGTATCCGTCTGGCGCACCGCCTGGCCGGTGGGCCTCGCCGGCCTCACCATGGCGCTCGCGATGTACGGCCTCGGCGAGTACGTCGCGCCGCCGATGGCGCAGTGGGCGAAGCGCGAGAAGAGCACCGCGAAGCTGGCGGACATCAGCTTCGCCGGCTCGAGCGGCGCATGGGTCAAGGACGGCAATTTGATCCTGCGCGTGCAAACCGGCGAAGTCGACCAGGCGTTCGGCGGCGTGTCGCTGTTCGAGCTGGACGGCAACCGGCTCAAGTCCGTGAAGCGCGCGGCGCGCATCTCGGTGGCCGAGCCCGGCCGCTGGCGGCTGCACGACGTGGCGACCACCCGCTTCACCGATGACCGCGTCGAGAGCGAGGTCGTGCCGGAGATGACCATGACTTCATCGGTGAACCCGGATTTCCTCGGCTTGGCGGCCACGGACCCCGATTTGCTCACCTTGCGCGGGCTCGCGTCCTACATCGACCACCTGCGCCGCAACAGCCTGGGAACGGCCGCGTACGAAATCAGCTACTGGTCGCGCGTCGCGCGGCTGTTCGCCGTCATCGTGGTGACGCTGCTCGCGCTGCCGTTCGTCTTCGGTCCGTTGCGCACCACCGGCGCGGGCGCGCGTACGGTGATCGGCGTGCTGCTCGGCGTCGTGTTCTTCGTGATCACCGGCATGGTCGAGAAGGGCGGCCAACTGTTCGGCGCCAATCCGGTGCTCGTCGGCTGGCTGCCGACCGCGGTGATCGGGTTTTGCACGTTCGTCGCGATATCGCGCACGCGATAGGTTACCCGCGCGCCGAACGCACCACGCGCGTCCCGGACAGGCGGTCGTGCACTGCGAGGCGGTCGGGATCGATGTAGAGCCACAGGACACCGAGCGCGGCCGGCGGCCACGCCAGGAATCCGCACGCGAAGCGCAGCATCGCCGACCGCCATCCCAGCGGGGTTCCGCGATCGGTGACGGTCCGAAGGCGCCACGCCCGCATCCCGAGCGTCTGGCCGCTGCGCAACCAGTTGAGGACGTAATAGCCGCCGATGACCAGAACCTCTCCGCCACGGTACAGGAAGTAGAAGGAGCCGGCGGATTCCCGCGTGACCGCCACATGCCCCGGTGTGAACGCGAGGCACGCTGCCGTGTAGATCATGAGCAGCGCCCACAGCAGCAGGCAGTCGTAGATCAGCGCGGCAAAGCGCCTGCCGAAGCCGCTGGATTCGCCGCCCGCCGTGACGCCGTCCGTCACGGCCCGGGCGTGGCTGCCGGATGCGCCGGGGCGGAGGCCTTGGTCGGTGGTTTCCTGCCCGCAGGCACGCCACTGGCCGGCGGCTTGGCCGCGCCCGCGGCCGGCTTCGGTTCGAGCAGCTGCTCGATGGGCTTGAAGATCGCGTCGTACCGGTAGGCCGCGAGCTCGAACGCGCGCCCCTGCGTCCTCGCGGTCAACGCGGCGTCCTTGCTGTTGTTGACCTCGATCCAGTGCTTGTCGCCGGCGACGGCGCCCGTGAGGGTGACGATGGTTCCGTCGGACAGCGTCACCACCGCCTGCGAGCTCTGGGCGAAATCGACGGTGCCCGACGGCGCCACATCCTCCGCCGCGAGCCCCGAGAAGGTCGTGGGGCCGGGCGCCAGCGCGTGCCCGTCCAATGCCTTGCGGCCGGCCGGCACCGCGTCGAGGCCATAGGTGTTGTCCGCGGGATTCACGCGGCGCAGGGTGTACGCGGCTGCGCCGGCGAGCTTGACGTCGATGCTTTGGATCATCGCCGCCTGCACGTCGAGCAGCTTGGAATCGATCCAGAACTGCGGCTCCGATTCGACGCTGATGCCCGGCTCGACGATGAAGGTGCGGTTCTCTCCCGAGCGGCGCACGAAATTACCTTCGCCCGCCGTCTTGCCGACGATCACGCCGATCCTGCCCGAGGGCGCGATCGCGGTGACCTCGGCCCCGGTGGCGCCCGCGGCGGCAGGGTCCTCGACCCCGATGCCGGCGAACAGCGCCGGATCCGAGGTCTTCTCCTCGACGATCTTGGCGTCGCGCAGCGACTGCAGGAGCTTGCGCAGCTTGGACGTGTCCGCCGGATAGTCGGCGCGCTCGGCCACGGTCCACCGCTCGCCGCTCTTGCGCAGCGTCACGGCGGGAGCCGCGGCGCCCTTGCGCACCGTCACCGCGGTGATCGCATTGGCGTCGCTCTCGAGCTTCGGCAGGAGCGCAATTCCCGCGGTCTCCTGGACCCGATTGCGTTGCGCGGCGAAGTACCAACCGCCCGCAATGACCACGAGCGCCGCGACGGCAAGCTGGAAGAAACGCCGCCGGTTCATGTCGCGCCCGGCTCGTCGGCGGTCCGCCGCGGCGGCGCCGATTGCGACTTGCGGCGGCGGCGCGCGCCGAGCACGAGGCCGCCGGCCACGGCCACGATCAGCGGCGCGACGGCGATGTTGAGCACCTTCAAGGTGTTGTCGAGCCGGTCGATGTCGACGTTCAGGCCGCGCTGCGTTTCCCGCAATTCCTTGCGCACCTGGGCCTTCTCCGCGGTAAAGCGCTTGACCTCCTGTTCCTGCTCCGGAGACAGCATGAGCGATGTCTGATCGTTGCGCTTGCTCTGCAGTTCGGTCAGCTTGGCTTCGGTGGTGCGCAGCTGCGATTCGAGCTCGAGCGCCTTCGCCCGCAGGCGGTCGTCGGCCTGGCGCCGCAATGCCTCGACCCGCTCGAAAGGCCGCGAGAAACTGGCGCGGCCGCGAATGCTGAGGAGGGCGCTGCTTCCGCTCAAGTTGTCGAGAACGTTGGCGACGAGGTCGCCGTTGCTGGCGAAGGCCTGCGCGACGCGCTGACCGAACAATTCACGCGTCTGCACCCACATGTAGTCCATGAGCATGTCCGTGTCCGCGATGATGACGATGTTGGCGGGCGCCGCGGACTTCGCGAGGTGCGCCGCCGGCGGTCCCGATGGCGGCTTGCCGTCCCCCGGCGCGCCCTGCGGAAATGCCGAATCCAGCGGGCCGCTGATTCGCGCCGCGAGCGCGTAGCGCACGCCGGTGGGCTTGAAACCGTCGCGCAGCGTCGCCGGATCGGTAAGCGCATTGAAGCGTTCGGCCGGAAGGAGTCCGGCGCTGGCGGAACTCTGCAGCAGCGGCTCGAAGATCGTCTTGGCCCCCTGGCGCGGCGCGAGATATCCGGCGCTCGCCATGTTGATCACCTCGAGCGAGGAGGTGAGTACGTCCTTCTGGTTCAGATCGTCGCGGTGCAGGCCGAGGATGCCGATGTGCCGCACCGGCTGCGACTGCATGCTGGTGCGCACCTCCAGGCCGAGTTCGAGGTCGCCGACGACCTTGGCCGGATCGTACGCCACGCCCCAGGCGGACAGCAGCGGCTCGAGATTCGAGGAGTGATTGGCCATCATTCCCGCCATCGGGTTCGACGGATCCTGGCCGCTCGCATCCGCACCGGAATTCGGGTCCAGGAACAGGAGCATCCTCCCGCCGTTCATGACGAACTGATCGATGGCGTAGAGCGTCTTGGGCGGAAGCTGCTTCGGGTGCACGACCATCAGCACGTCGACGTCCTTGCCGATGTGATCGGCGTCGGAAGCGATGGCGCGCATCGTGAATAACTGCTGGATCTGGGCGAGAATGGGCCAGGTCTCGCCCATTTGCCCGGTCATCGGATTGAACTGCCCCTGCATCGGCAGCGAGCTCATGAGCCCGATGACGGGTTTTTTCGGCGCGCCGAGCTCGTGGATGAGCTTGGCGACGTCGTACTCCAGGAATTCCTCGCGATCCGCCTGGAAGCTCGGAATGGCGGAGCGGCCGTCGGTCGAGTTCGTCCCGGCGAGGCCGAAGTACAGCGCGTCGCCGCCCCCGGTCTGCAGCGATTGCAGCCCGAACTCGGCGGCCCGGTCCTCCTCGTCGGAGAACGGCTGCGGATCGACGACGCGCAGGCGCACCTTGCCGCCGGAGCGGGCGGCGATCTCCTCGAGGAACTCGCGCACGCGGGCCGCATAGGGCAGGATCATCGGGGCCTGCTTGGCGGCCGCATCGCGCGAGAAATAGAAGTAGAGATTGACGGGCTCCTTCAGCTCGGCGAACACCTGCTGCGTGCCGGGAGTCAGCGTGTAGAGCTTGTTCTGCGTGAGGTCCAGCCGCGCGCCGCGCAAGGCGGCGTTCGACAGCATCACCAGTCCCAGGAAGAGCACCGCGAGCGCCAGCAGGCCGCCCACGCCATAACCGGTTTTATGCCAGCGCTTGTTCACCTATTCCGCCTTCTTCATGTCGAGCACGAGCGCGGTTGCCGCCAGCCAGAAGCCGATCAGCAGCGCGAAATACACCAGGTCGCGCAGGTCGATCACGCCCTTGGAAATGGCCTCGAAGTGCGTGAAGAAACTGAACGATGCGATGGCGTCGACCACGGTCTGCGGCATCACGGCGCGCACGACGTCGAGCACGAGCGGGAACCCGGCGAGAAGGAACAGGAACCCCACCAGCGCCGCCGTGATGAAGGCGATCACCTGGTTGCGCGTGGCGGCCGACATGCACATGCCGATGGACAGGAATCCTCCCGCCATGAGGAAGCTGCCGACGTAGGCGGCGACGATCGCGCCGTTGTCGGGACTGCCCAGATAGTTGATCGTGATCCACACCGGAAAGGTGAGCAGCAGCGCGATCCCGGCGAAGCACCATGCGGCGAGGAACTTGCCGGCCACCGCCTGCCACATCGTGACCGGCAGCGTCATCAACAGCTCGATGCTGCCGCTGTTGCGCTCCTCGGCCCAGAGCCGCATCGACACGGCCGGTATCAGCACCAAATAGAGCCACGGATGCCAGCGGAAGAACGGCTGCAGATCCGCCTGGCCGCGTTCGAACAGGCCGCCCACCTGAAAGGTGAATACGGCCGCGAGCACCAGAAAAATCACGATGAACACGTAGGCGAGCGGGGTGGTGAAGTAGCTGGACAGCTCGCGGCGAAAAATCGTCCCGATCTTGCTCACGTTGCGGCTCCTTCGGCGCTCACGGCGGCCCGCGGGCCGGCGCCCCCGGCCGGCTGCGTCAGCGTGCGGAACACCTCGTCGAGGCGGCCCGATTCGAGGTGCAATTCGGGAACGCTCCAGTTGCACCTCGTGATGACGGCGCTGACCGCCGGCAAGGCGTTGGCGCCCGGCCGCGGCACGGCCGTGAGCTTCAGGTCGCGCTCGTTCGCCTCGATCGCGGCCACTTCGGGCAGCGCCGCCAATTCGCGGCGGGCCGCGGCGAGATCCTCGGGCCTCTCGAAACGCAGACTCACGGCATGATGATAGCGGGAGCGCGCCTCGAGGGCGGCCGGCGTCTCGTCGGCGACGATGCGGCCGTCCGCGATGATGATGGCGCGGGTGCAGACCTCGTGCACCTCCTCCAAGATGTGGGTCGAGACGATCACCAGCTTGTCCTTGCTGAGTTCGTTGATGAGGCGCCGCACCTCGTGCTTCTGGTTCGGGTCGAGGCCGTCGGTGGGCTCATCGAGGATGAGAACCTGCGGGTCGTGGATGAGCGCCTGGGCCAGCCCGACCCGCCGCCGGAAGCCCTTCGACAGCGTCTCGATGATCTGGTCGATCACCGGCTGCAGGGCGAGCCGGTCGATCACCACGCTGCGCCGCTGTTCACGCCTCGTCCCGGCAAGGCCGCGGATGTCGGCGATGAAATCCAGGAACTCGCCCACGGTCATTTCCCCGTAGCTCGGCGCGCCCTCCGGCAGGTATCCCATGCAGGCCTTGGCCGCCACCGGCGCGTCTTCGATGTCGTGACCACAGACCGTCACCTGGCCCGCCGAAGGGGCGATGAATCCCGCGATCATGCGCATGGTGGTGGATTTGCCGGCGCCGTTGGCGCCGAGAAATCCCAGCACCTCGCCCGGTTCGACCTCGAAGGTCAAATCGTCCACCGCGAGCTTCTCGCCATATCGCTTGGAGAGGTTTTTCGTCGTAATCATGGGCGCCTTTGAGCGGGGAGACGGGGCGAAGGTTCCCTAAATCGTTGTCTTTTTCCGGCACGCGATTCGCGCCCTGGGCTGTCTATCGGCCTGCTGTGCGGCCGGCCCTTTCGTCGATCACCGCTTTGTTGTCCTTAAGTATACGTCGTACGTCGGTCAAATGCGGCCGATCCGCCATGCTGGCGATGAGTTCGGCCAATTCGTACCATTTCCGGCCCCATTGCACCAGGCGTGCGGCATCGGCGATGACCTGCTCGCGCGCCTGATCCGACGGCCCGTCCCGGCCGTACGACGGAGCGGGCGTCGAGCCCTGCGGGGAGGCGGGCTGCGTTCCCGCTGCGCCGGGCGGCTGCGCGGGAGGCGCGGCGACCTTCGAGCCGGACGCTCCCGGCCTGCGCTCGGTGCGTGCCACCGTGGCGGTGCCGACCGGCGGCGGCTGGTGCGGCTTCGTGCCGATGAACCGCGGCATCTCGCGGGTCCCGCTCGCGGTGTCCACCGGCACCTCCTGGGTTTCCTCATCCGGCGGCGCAAGGCCCGGTGCGCGCTCATTGGCCGGCTCCGCCAGCGGTATGAAGCGCTCGATGTGTTCCGAGCCGACGAGATTCGCGAGGAACGCCATCAGCTCCAGCGCATCGGAGAACTTCGCATCGCCCATCTTGATGCGCTCTTGGATCTGCCCCTGGAGCGCGAGCGTCTTTTGCCGGGCGAGATCGACGATCCATCGGCTCGGACGCTGATGTTCGGGCCAGGGCTGAATCCTGGCGTAGCTGCCGTCGTCCAGCGAACAATATTTTGCATGCAGTTCGAGACTGGTGAGCCATTTCGCCAGTAGCTCGAGCAGGCGTTGATCGGCTGGTGTTGCCATTGATAACCGCTCCAGAGTGCACCCTAAACGAAGCGCCGTCGGATGACCAGGGGTACTTAGCGTTAGACTGCGCGTCATGTGCGGCATAGTCGGAATCATAGGATCGCGCGCGAGCGGGGACCTGGCCAAGGCCATGTCCGACCTCCTGCGCCATCGGGGGCCGGACGGCGAGGGCCAGTGGAGCGCCCCGGGGGCGGTGCTCGGACACCGGCGGCTCGCCATCCAGGACCTGTCCATGGGCGCTCACCAACCCATGGTGCTCGATTCGCTGGTGCTCACCTACAACGGCGAGATTTACAATCACCGGGAGCTGCGCGCCGGCCTCGCCGGCCCCTGGCATTCGAGCGGCGACACCGAAACGCTGCTGCATCTGCTCGCCGACCGCGGCTGCGCGGCGCTCGGGGACTTGGCGGGAATGTTCGCCTTCGGTCTATGGAATACCGCGGCGCGGCGGCTCGTGCTGGTTCGCGACCGGCTCGGCATGAAGCCCTTGTACTATCGGTTGCTGCCGGACGGAATTGCGTTCGCCTCGGAACTCAAGCCGCTGCTCCTGCTGGGCCGTCCGCCCGTCGACCGCAGCGCGGTACGGGATTTTCTGTTCCACGGCTATATTCCGGCGCCGAAGACCATCTACGAAGGAATTGCCAAGCTGCCGGCGGGCCATGCGCTCACCTGGGAGGACGGCCGTCCGAGCATCCAGCGATATTGGCGCCCCTCGGTCTCGATCACTGCCCGCGGCGAGGCGGACACCCTGCAGCAGCTGGACGGATTGCTGCGGGAAGTGGTGCCGGCCCACACCTTGTCGGACGTGCCGGTGGGCGTCTTCTTGAGCGGCGGCATGGATTCCGCGCTGACCACCTATTACCTGGAAGGGCCCCGGACCTACAGCCTGGGATTCGATGCGCGCGACCGTTCGGAACTCGATGCCGCGCGCAGCGCCGCGACCCACCTCGCCACGCTGCACACCGAGATGACCGCCCCGATGGCCGATTTCGGCGATGCGCTCGACACCCTGCCGCGCGTCTTCGATGAGCCGTTCGGCGACAGCGCGGCATGGTCCAATTATCTGATTGCGGGGCTCGCCCGCCGCGAAGTGAAGGTGGCGTTGAGCGGCGAGGGCGGGGATGAGATCTTCTGCGGCTATCCGCGCTATTGGTCGAACATCGGCGCGCGGTCCAACCTGGTGAACCGGACATTGAGCCGTGTCCTGCCGCCCCTGTCGCGTCTTGCATCCTCCATGCAGCGCCATGCATCGGTGGGCCTGCCGGCGTTCGCGGCGGCACTGGGCGGATTGCCGGAGCCCCAGGTCGATGCCTTGCTGGGGGATGAGTGGCGGGAGCGCGGGTATGATTACCTGTGGTTCTACCGGCAGTTCTGGCAGGCGGACCTGGATCCGCTGGTGCAGTTGCGCTGGCTCGACCTGAACACCGGCCTGGCGGAGGGTCTGCTCGTCAAGGTGGACAGGACCAGCATGGCGCACTCGCTGGAGGTGCGCCCGCCGTTGCTGGATCATCGGCTGGTCGAGTTCATGTTGAGCGTCGACCCGCAGCTGCTGATCGACCGGCGCCGGCGCCGCGGCAAATTGTTGGTGCGGCGGCTCATGGAGCCGCGGCTTCCGCCCGGGCACCTGAACCATCCCAAGTCGGGCTTCGGCCTGCCGGTGCATCGCTGGTTGAAGCGCAACTCGGGCGTGCTGCAGCGGGCCGTGGCGCGGCTCATCGAGCGCGGCGTGCTGCGCCGGCCGGTGAGCAGCGAGTTCCGGCGCGCATGGTTCCTGCTGGTACTCGACCGATGGTTCGACGCATTTGAGTGACCGGGCGCCCCGCTTGCTGTTCGTGCCGGTGTCGGGCGCGTACGGAATGGGCGAGTACGCACGCTCGCTGGCGATCGCGCAGGCGGCCAAGGCGCGATGGCCGCACGCCTCCATTCTTTTCGTGCTGAGCCGCGAGGCGCCCTATGCCGCCTCCGCCCCGTTCCCCACCGCCTTGCTCGATTCGTCGCCCACGTTTCATTCCGCCGCCGTCGCCGACCTCATCGAGGAATGGCGGCCCGACGCCGTGCTGTTCGACAACGCCGGCCGCACGGCGCAGCTCCTGGCGGCCCGGCGCTGCGGCGCGCGCGTGGTCTACATCAGCGCGCGGCGGCGCCAGCGCTACAAGGCGTTCAGGCTGCGCTGGATGCGCGTCATCGACGAACATTGGATCGCCTATCCGCGGTTCATCGCCGGCGACTTGACGTTTCTCGAGCGGCTGAAGCTCAAGTATCTGCGCCGTCCGCACGTGCGCTTTCTGGACGTCGTCCTCGCGCGCCGGCCTGCGGGGGGCGGCGAGGGGGGCGCCGGATCCATCCTCGGCCGGCTTGGATGCATTCCCGGCCGCTACACGCTCGTGGTCCCGGGCGGCGGCACGAATCACCCCGGAACCGGGGATGCCATGATGGAATTCGCGCAGGCGGCGCGTGCACTGGCCGCCACCGGCGAGGACACGGTTTTCGTGGGCCGGGCGCCGCCGCAGGCGGCAGGGGCCGGCGCCGCTGGAATGCCCGCGCCGGCCGCCACGGGAACGGCCACGCCGGCTGCCGAGGGCCGGCTGCGCATCACGGGCCCGCTGCCGCAGAGCGACTTGGCGGAGCTGATGACCGGCGCCCGGCTGGTCGTCACCAACGGCGGCTCGACGCTGTTGCAGGCGATTGCGTGCGGCCGGGCGTGCGTTGCCGTGCCGATCGCGGGCGATCAGGCCCAGCGCATACGACTCTGCGCCCTGGCGGGAGCCGCGGCGCCGGCGGCTCTCGAGGCCGCGGCCATCGCAGCCGCCGCCTCCCGGTTGCTGCGGGACGATCCGGCGCGCGAGGCGCTGGCCGCGCGCGCCGCCGCGCTCGGGCTGACCGACGGCGTGGAGGCGGCCCTGGGGGCGCTCGCCTCGTTGGTGGATTCGAAGTAGCGGCGGCGTTTGACCATGTCGACGATTCTGTTGTTGGGTTACGGTCTCGATCAGCCCTCGTTCCGGCACCGGATGCAGAGCCTGGTGCCGGCATTGGAATCGACGGGCTGCATCGTGCGCACCGAGCGCTTTCCGGCCGGGCGGTATGGGCTTCGCACCTGGGAGCGGCGCAGCCTGCTGCGCTGGGCCGACGTCGTCGTGCTCCACCAGATCAAGCTCAGCGGGCCCGAAGCCCGGCTGTTCGCCGCCTTGAGCCGGGCGCGCATCTTCGACGTCGACGACGCCATCTACGTGCGCAAGCCGCGGCGGCTCGGGGATCCGGTGAACGCCTCGATCTGGCGGCGCCGGAAGTTCGCTGCGACCTGCCGCATCGCCGACGTCGTCGCCGCGGGCAACGACGTGCTGGCCGGCGTGGCGCGGCGCTCGGCGCGCGAAGTCGCGGTGCTGCCGACCTCGATCGATACCTCGGCGTACCCGCGCAGCGCGCCGCCCGGCGGCGCGCCCGCGATCGTGTGGATCGGCAGTCCCGAGAACCTGATTTACCTCGAGATGATCCGTCCCGCCCTGGCGCGGCTCGCCGCGCGGCACCCCGGACTGCGGCTGCGGATCATATGCTCGCATTTTCCGGAGTGGCCGGAGATCGCGATCGAGCGCATCGCGTGGAACTCGCGCACCGAAGCGGCGGCGCTCGCGGCGGGGCACATCGGCATCATGCCGCTGACCGACGATGAATGGGCCCGCGGAAAGTGCGCGTTCAAGCTGCTGCAGTACATGGCCGCCGCGCTGCCCTGCGTCGCCTCGCCGGTGGGCGCCAACACCGAAGCGGTGATCGACGGCGTCACCGGCTATCACGCGAGAGACGACCGGGAATGGGAGCAGGCCCTGGAACGGCTCATCGCATCGCCCGGCCTCAGGGCGAGCATGGGCGCGGCCGGCCTCGCGCGCGTCGAGGAACGATTCTCGATGCGGGCCTACCGGGCGAACTACCTGGCGCTGTTGTCCCGCCTCGCGGCGCGCCCCGCAGCGCCGTGATCGCACCGCCGCCGTGCCCGGCGCCGCCTGACGGGAGCTTCGGTACAATGCCGGGCGGACCTCCCATGCACATCTTCCAGATCCAACCCCCCTACGTTTCACCGGCGGACTTAGATCCGGGATTCGGCGTGCTGGACAACTCGGCGAACCAGCGGCCCGACTGGTTCGAGTACTGGCCGATCCGCAATTTCCTGTTGGGCGAGGCGCTGGACGAACAGGCGTTCTACGGATTCCTGTCGCCCCGCTTCAAGGACAAGACCAACCTCGGCGCGGGCCAGGTGCGCGAGTTCGTGCTCGCCTCCGATCCGTCGACCGAGGTCGTGCTGTTCAGCCCCAGCATCCACAACAGCGCGTACTATCTCAGCGTCTTCGAACACGGCGATGCGGAGCATCCGGGACTCGCCGCGGCGGCGCGGCGCTTCTTCGAGCGCATCGGGCGGCCGCTCGATCCGGACACGTTCATGTCGGATTCGCGCAATACGGTGCACTCCAATTTCGTCGTGGCCAAGCCGCGCTTCTGGCGGGCTTGGCTCGCGGTCACGGAACGGCTGTTCGCGATCGCCGAGGCGGCGGAGGATCCGCTCGGCGGGGAACTGCGCGCGCCCACGCCCTACCGCGGACGCCACGAGGTGCAGATGAAGATTTTTCTCATGGAGCGCATCGCGACCTGGATCCTGGTCACCGACAGGAGCTTCGTGACGCGCGTTCGCGACCCGTTCGCCGCGCGTGCGCGCATCTACAAGCTCCCCGTCGCCATCGTGTGCGACGCCCTGAAGATCGCCTACGACACGCAGGGGCGGGAGCAATACAAAGAGGTGTTCCTGCTGGTCAGAAATCTGCGAAAATTCCTGAACATGCAAATCCGGATCGGCGCAGGTGCGGGTTGGGGCCGGGTGCAGCCGACCTTGAGAGCATTGAAGGCGTATTGGCGCGGCTAGGCGCCGCGTTACCCCGAGGATGATCAGGTGAGCGACCATCGCGGCGATGTCGAGTTCTGGCAGGGCCGCAGGGTCCTGCTGACGGGCCATACCGGGTTCAAGGGAGCGTGGTTGCACCTGTGGCTGCGCGAGATGGGCGCCGACGTCACGGGATACGCTCTGGAGCCGCTTACCGAGCCCTGCCTATGGGACATCGTGGGCCACGGGGCCCGCTCGATCATCGGCGACGTCCGGGACGCGGAGCGCGTGCGCGGCGCCGCCGCCGCCGCGCGCCCGCACATCGTGATTCACATGGCGGCCCAGGCCTTGGTGAAGGAGTCGTACGGCGACCCCCTGGGCACCTTCGGCACCAATGTGATGGGCACGGCCAGCGTCCTGGCGGCCTGCCGCGAGGCGCGCGATCTCGAATGCGTCGTCGTCGTCACCAGCGACAAGGTGTACGAAAACCGCGGTCAGGGCCGCGTGTTCGAGGAGGATGACCGGCTGGGCGGTCACGATCCCTACAGCAACAGCAAGGCCTGCGCCGAACTCCTCACCAGCTGCTTTCGGGACAGCTTCTTCGGCGACGGCCCCCCCGTGGCGACGGTGCGCGCCGGCAATGTCATCGGCGGCGGAGACTGGTCGCCTGACCGGCTCATTCCGGACTGCGTGCGCGCCTTGGCACGGGGATCCGCGGTGCGGCTGCGGTATCCGGAGGCGATCAGGCCCTGGCAACACGTGCTCGAACCGCTGTCCGGCTACCTCGCGACGGCGAGAGCCCTGGTGGAGAGGCGCGCGACGGCGCCGCGTGCCCTCAACTTCGGTCCGGATCCCGCGGCATGTTGCACGGTGAGAGAAGTGGTCGAAGCCTTCAGCGAGCGCTTCGACGGGAAGCCGGGCTGGGAGCGGGACGATGCGCCGCATCAGGCCGAGGCCGGGGCGCTCATGCTGTCATCGGCGCTGGCGGCGCGCACGCTCGGCTGGCGGCCCGCGTTGGACCTTGCGCAATCGCTGGCCTGGACCGCGGATTGGTATCGGGCGCACGCTGCCGGGCAGAACATGCTGGCCTTCACGCTGGCGCAACTCTGGGAGTATCTCGACCGATGAAGTGCGTGATCCTGGCGGGCGGCAAGGGCAGCCGAATTGCCGAAGAATCGACCGTCCGGCCGAAGCCCATGGTCGAGATCGGGGGGCGCCCCATTCTGTGGCACATCATGAAATCCTACGCGTCGTTCGGCGTCCGGGATTTCATCGTATGCCTCGGCTACAAGGGCTACGTCGTGAAGGAGTATTTCGCGAACTACTTCCTGCACCAGGCGGACGTGACCTTCGACATGGCGCAGAACCGCGTCGAGTACCACGATTGCCGCAGCGAGCCGTGGAAGGTCACCCTGGTGGATACCGGCGAGGAGACCATGACCGGCGGCCGGCTGCTGCAGGTGGGCAAGTACTTGAACGCGGGCGAGCCGTTCTGCATGACCTACGGCGACGGGCTGGCGAACATCGACATCGGCGCCGAGATCGCCTTCCATCAGCAGCGCGGGTGCAAGGCCACGGTGGCTTGCGTGCGCCCTCCGGCGCGCTTCGGGCGCATTTCCGTCGTGGGACATCAGGCCATGTCGTTCGAGGAGAAACCCCAGGGCGAGGGCGATCTCATCAATGGCGGATTCTTCGTTCTGGAGCCGAGCGTGCTCGAACTGATCGACGGCTTCGGCACGCTGTGGGAGAAGGAGCCCATGGAAAAGCTGGCGGCGAGCGGCCAACTGGCCGCCTGGATCCACCGCGGATTCTGGCAGCCCATGGACACTCTGCGCGACAAGCAGCAGCTGAACGACCTGTGGGAGAGCGGCCGCGCGCCCTGGAAGCTCTGGGAGGGTTGAGGTTCGGTGGAATCGCCGCCGCATCCCGCTACAATCGCCTGAGACTCGTTGGAGGAATGTCATGAACCGATATGCCGTGCTGCTGCTCATGTTCGCCTTGGCGTCGGCGCTGCCCGCCTGCGCCGGGGCGCCCGCGCGCGACGCGAATCCTGCGGACGGCGCGAGCTACGTCGTGTATGCAAACGGGGTGTTCAACTGGCCCGGCGACTACTCCTACGCCGCGAAGATCGACTACAAGGACACCTCCGGCAAGCCCGCCACCGGCACCTACGACCTGGCGGTTTCGCTGACGGGCGCGTGGGGCGCCTGGCAGCCCTTCGGACCGAACTGGAACTTCGACATCACGCCCTACAAGTACCTGCAGTTCGATTTGAAGCCGACGGGGGACGGCCAGAGGTGGGATTGCTTTGCGCTGATGGTGGGCGACAAGAACATCGTGGATGCATCGGGCAACCCGGTCTCGGTGGACATCAACAAGTACGGCCCCGCGCCTCAGGCGGGCGTTTGGGCGCCGTACAAGATCCCGCTGACTGCGATCATGACCCACAAGGGCGAGTTGCTGAAAGCCATGTACAAGTTCGACATCCACGATCAGACGGGCTCGCCCGCGAATGTCTTCTACATCAACAACGTGAAATTCACGGCCAATTGACGCCGTGCCCGTGAAGCAGTTCATCCGGATCGGCCGGGACGAAGCGCTTGGACTCTAGAGCTTTCCGGGATGCGCTCGGGTTGTTCGCAACGGGCGTCGCCGTTGCGGCCGCCAGCACGGATGAGCAGGTTCATGCCATGACCGTCAATGCGGTGTCGTCGCTGTCGCTGGATCCCATGCGCGTGCTGTTTTGCCCCGGGAAGAGCGCGACCTTCTCCCGCGTGCTGGACCGGGCGGACCGGTACTCCATCAATTTCCTGCGTGACGAGCAACGGGCGCTGTCGACGTATTTCGCCGGGAGCCGGAAGCACAGCGCGCCGCCGCCGTTTCGCTTCGTCGACGAGGGTGGCGTGCCGCGCTTGGAGGGAAGCCTCGCCTCGCTGATCTGCAGCCGTCACGCGCTGCACGACGGCGGCGACCATTGGCTCGTGATCTTGTCGGTGGAGAAGATTCACCGGGGCGTCGAACCGCACCGGCCCCTGATTTTCTACAAGGGCCAGTACCGGGACCTCGAGGCGGCCCGGGGTGTGGCGGCGCCGGATTTGTCCGATGCCCAAGACGCGCCCGCGTTCCTCTATCATCACGATTGATCTGCGATCCCCGTACGACGAACCTGCCCGAGTTCCCGATCGGCCCGGAACGCCTCCCACACGTATCAATGCTCGAAAACCCTTATTGCAGCGCCGTACCTGCAAGGGAAACACTGCTTGGCCGCGGAGCGGCGTTCGCAGCAAGGTCTAGAGCGATTCCCGTTCAGTGTGCTACCGAACAGACGCACTAACCGCCACCCGGTGTAGCCTGTTCGACGATCCTGCACGGAAGGACCCATGGCAGTTAATGTATTGTTGATTCAGGACGATCCCCACGGCGCCAGCGTCGTCCGCGATTCGCTCTCTCGAAACACGCGGTATGAAATCGAATGGGTGCGAACGGGTGCTCTCGGGATGGAGCGATTGCGTGCGGTCGGCCGGCAATCGACCACCGATGTGCACGGCATCGCCGTCATCCTCGTCGATCTGACCGTACCTGAGGGGCCGGGCATCGAACTCGTCGATCGGCTTCATGAGGAGTTGCCCGCCATTCCCATCGTCATATTGAGTACCGCTCAGGACGCCGCGGCGGCGGAGGCGGCACTGCAGCACGGAGCTCAAGATTTCCTATTGAAGGAGCGGCTGGACGACTATCTTTTGCCGAAGACGCTGGCAGCGGCCATCGACCGAGCCGATGTCGCCGATATTCTCTTCAACGAAAGAGAGCGAGCTCAAATAACGCTCAATTCGATTGGCGACGCGGTGATTTGCACGGATGTGACGGGTCACGTGTCCTACTTGAATAACATCGCGGAGCGACTGACCGGGTGGCCCTCGGTCGAGGCGGTCGGAAAGCCGTTTGAAGCAGTGGTCCGGATCACTGATTCCGCAACCGGCACAACGGTGGGGAATCCAATGAAGGCGGCTGTCCTGCACGACGCGATCATTGGTCTGCCCACCGCATGTACCTTGGCCCGTCGAGACGGCATAGAGATTCCAATCGAGGACTCCTCTGCGCCGATTCATGATCGAGGCGGCGCCATCGTCGGTGCGGTCATGGTGTTTCATGATGTCAGTAAGACGCAAGCGCTGACCCATCAGTTGGCCTATTCCGCCCAGCACGATAGTCTGACCGATCTGCCGAACAGACTGCTGCTGCAAGACCGGCTTTCTCAGGCATTGTTGTCGGCCAAGCGGCACGGCACGGTGCTCGCTGTGCTCTACCTGGATCTAGACCGGTTCAAGCACGTCAATGATTCGCTGGGACACCCGGCGGGCGATCAGCTGCTGCAGGCGGTTGCTCGGCGATTGATCGAATGCGTGCGCGCATCTGACACGGTATGCCGCCTCGGCGGGGACGAATTCGTGATTGTGCTGTCGGAAATCGCGCATGCCAAGGATGCGGCTGTCTGTGCGGAGAAGTTGTTGCATGCCCTTCGGGAGCCGATCGCCATCGACGGACTGGACATTCATATCTCGTCGAGCATCGGCATCGCCATTTTCCCCGGTGACGGCGCCGAGGCGGAAGTACTGCTGAGGAACGCGGATTCCGCGATGTACGCAGCCAAGGGAGCGGGCCGGGACAATTATCAATTTTATCGGCTGGAGTTGAATTCCGGCGCGAATGATCGGCAATTGATCGAGACGGGGCTACGGACCGCGATCGAACGCAACGAGTTCGAATTGCACTATCAACCCATCATGAACCTCGCAAGCGGCCGCTGCGCGGGTGTCGAAGCGCTGCTTCGATGGCATCACCCCACCCGCGGGACTCTCCTGCCGGGTGAGTTCATTTGCATTGCAGAGGAATCGAGATCGATCGTCCCGATCGGTCAGTGGGTGCTGAGGGAGGCCTGCCGACAGGCCAAGGCATGGCAGCAATCGCGGGAGACGCAACTCAGGCTGTGCGTCAATGTCTCAGCGCTGGAATTGCGGGCGAAGGACTTCGCCTCTGCAGTAGCCGCGATCCTGGCGGAGGCGGAATTCGACGCAAGTGGGCTGGAATTGGAACTCACCGAGACATTCTTGATGCAGGAGTCGAAATCCACGGACATCGTTCTGGCGGCCCTGAAGGGGCTTGGAATCAGGCTCGCACTGGACGACTTTGGGACTGGATATTCGAGTTTGAGTCACATGCGTCGCTTCCCGGTGGATACGTTGAAGGTGGACCGAGGCTTCGTGCGCGATCTCAGCACAGACGCGGCGGACGCCGGTGTCGTCAGCGCGATCGTCCAGATGGGCAAGAGCTTGCACATGCGGGTGGTGGCGGAGGGAGTCGAGACGAAGGAACAACTTTTGCTGCTTCGGGAAATGCAATGCGCAGAGGCGCAGGGCTTCTACTTCAGCCGTCCCATCAACGCCGCCGCGTTTTCGGACTTGATTCGGCAAAGAAAATGCGTGACGGCCGAGTGATGGTGCGCTTCCGGGAATCTTCGAGGGTCGAACCATGACAGAACCCACGTCTATGCCGCAGGGCCTCATCCAATTGATGGATCACAGCCTGGATTTCGTCGAGATACTGGGTGCTGATGGTGTGGTCGAGGGAGTGTCCGCGGCGTTCCAGCGACTCAGCGGCTATGGCCCGCGGGACTTCGTCGGCCGCCAGTACAAAAGCCTCGTCCACCCAGAGGACCAAGCCCGCGCGGAAGAGGCATTGTCCCGCGCGCTGCACGGAACGGAACCCGAAACCGTCAAGCTGCGTTATCGGAAGAAAGACGGCCTGTGGCGGACGATATTGGCTTCCGCCCGTAGTTTCTTGGGCGATCCGGCGGTTCACGCGGTGGTGGTTTCGACGCGTGACGTGACCGACCAATGTGAGTTGGAGGCGGAATTGGTGTCGGCGAATGGGAGGATCGCCGAACTCAGGGAACAACTGACCGGAGCCGTGGAAAAGCAGAGAAAGTATCTCGCCGCCGAGCTTCACGATGATGTGCAGCAGATTCTTTTCGGCCTGCGCATGAGCATGACCGCCTCGCGAAGAATGCCCGCGGATAAATTGCCGCCGGAGGCGGTCGAGCAATGGATCCGTCTCGTGCAGACCGCCGTTGACCACCTACACGACCTCACCGTCCTTCTGCGCAAGCCCGTCATCGACGACCATGGGTTGTCCGCGGCGATGCGCTCGTACGTGGATGCGTTGCCTTTGGCGCCAAATCAGAAAGTCATGTTCGAGACGGATGAGAAGGTCGGAGCTCTGGCCCCAAATGCCGCACTGGCGTGCTTCCGCATCGTTCAGGAAGGCCTGGGTAATGCAGTCCAACACTCGGGGGCGAGGAATGTTCTGGTGCGATTAAAGAGCGCCGCCGATTGCCTGACGGTGTCGATTCGAGATGACGGTGTTGGATTCGATGTCAAGAACGCTTGCACCCATGCGGCAAATGCACGAAGGATCGGGTTGAGCAGCATGCGCGAACGCGCGGCGTCGGCCGGCGGACGCTTCGAGATCAAATCGTCCATTGGACGTGGTACGAGGATCCGCGCGTCGTTCCCATCGACGGGTTGATCCGGCCGCTTGGGGGGAACCCTTAGGTCAATGCCGTCTTTCGCTGCAAGAGTGCTCGCTATGTTGGATACCCAACAGTCCGGAGCTCTCAAGAGTTGGAGACTTTGGTGAGTTCCTTCAGCGGAGTTTCCTCTTATGCTGCTGCGAGAGTTGCCCTCCAAGATGAGTGAACGCGTTCGCCGTAGCGTTACGTGGGCAGAGGTGGAAAGAGCCGCGCCTGGTCGCGCGCGGTTTCGGCGAGCGCTTGCTCGGCTCACCCATCGTGGTTGGGGTGCCCTGAATCTTCGTGCGGCGATCACATGGCCCCGTAAAGGATCTTAGCGATGGTCGGGAGAAACTACATGCTGCAATTGCCCGTCGGCTCGGAACATCGCTGGGGGGAGAGGGTTCGTATGGATTTGCCAGTCGTAGTGCTCGAGGAAGGACGCGCGGCGGTGGGCGGCTACCTGAAGAATGTCAGTTTGAGCGGTGCGCTCCTGCGGTCCACCCACGATTTGCGCCTTTATGCGCTGATCGGCGTCCGCATGGTCCTTCCCTTGTCCATGAATGACTCGTGCGTGGTGAAGGCGCGAGTGGCGCGGAAGCCCGGGAACGGGATCGGCATTGAATGGTGCGAGTTCGCACCCGCGGTCGTGAAAGATCTGCTGCGATTGCCGTCGGGAAGGTATCCGCTATGACCCTGCATTGGGCGTCAGCCCACTGAGTTGGCCCGCGCATTGGGGAGAGGGCGAGCCGAGTTCGGTGGTTGTCGCATCCATGCGCTGCTTGCGAAAAGCCTGAGCTTGTGCGCGCAGCACCCGGCTTTCCAGGCTGAGGGAGTATCTGCTTTGCGCATCGTCCCTTTCACTCAATTGCAGCCGTTCGTGGTCCCTCGAATGGGCCCGGCGTTCCAGAGATTGTATTTGCGTCCATAGCGCATCCATCGAGTGGGACTCGTCATCGGTGTGGCCGATGACGAAACCGTTGTCATCGACTTCCGTATGGTCGACGACGATCTGGGATTCCATTAGGGGCTCACCTATGCCCTTGATCGTTTCAAGCGTCGCGCGTCGGCCGGAAAAAGCACTGGCTCCATTGGGCCCAACGCGCCTGAAGTAGTAAACGTACCTGTCTGTCATCTGGCGCTCCGGGATTTGCTCTTGATATGCGCAATTTAAGTCCTGCGCCCATGCCCATCTGTACGTGGCCGCACAGAAGAACCACGAAACCGGCACTGGGGTAGCGATCCGGGAGGGTGACGGCCCATGTCGATCCCCAGACGGTTACGCCAGACAATCACTGTGTTATATTACTAGTTATCGCTACGGTAATGGACGTGATTTATATGGCTAGCAACAAGCGCAGCGCAGCTCATGAAAGTGTGCGCGTGTATCGGGCGAAGATGAAGCAGCAGGGGTTTCGGCAAATCAGCATTTGGGTTCCGGACACCAAGTCGCCAAAGTTTCGCAAGGAATGCCGGCGACAATCGCGGCTGGCAAGTGCCGCCGACCGGTCGGCGCAACTGGATGAATTGCTCAATGTTGCCGCGGGATCAGTGGAAGGCTGGACTTGAAGCGCGGTGACATCGTGACCATTGCGGCGCCGGGAGATTACGGTAAGCCTCGGCCGGCCTTGATCATCCAGGCGGATATCTTCAACGACATCCACAGCAGCGTTACAGTCGTTCCTTTGACCACTACGATCATCGACGCACCGCTGTTTCGCATCACTCTCGATCCGAGCCGGCAAAATGGCCTCAATCGGGTCTCACAGATCATGGTCGACAAAGTGCTGACACTGCCGCGCGAAAAGATTGGCAAGCGGGTGGGCCATCTGGGCAATACAGTCATGATTCGAGTCGGACGCGCGCTGTCCGTCTGGTTGGGAATGTCATAGGCAGAGGCTTGCCGCAGGTTCAAACTCGGGCGATGGGCGCCGGCGTCGAACTCGTGTTACAGCCTTGAGAGGGTCAGAAAACGGGGGTCCAGCGGGCTCTAGCGTAGTCATAAGTCATTGATTGGTATGTCCAGCGGGTTCCTGCGGACTCCAGCGGTCCCCGGTGTGTTTCCGTACCGTTCCGCACGAGACGAGATCGCACTTCGAGAGTTCTTGAAACTCCTGCGTCTCCGGCCACCGTCGTGTGCGATAATTATTGTACGTACAATAAAATCCATGGAAGTCAGTTTCGACGCGGCCAAGAATGAGAGAAATATCGAAATGCGGGCCTCTCGTTCGACCGGGCTGCGGACTTTGACTTTCAGACCGCGGTCATCCTGGTGGATGATCGGCGCGACTATGGCGAGACGCGGTTGCGCGCCTTCGGCTTGCTGGACGGCCGCCTCCATGCGCTGGTGTTTGTGGAAACTGCAGGCGGTATTCGAGTCATCAGCTTTCGGCGAGCGAATGAAAGAGAGGTGAAGCGATATGGCTAAACGCAAAGTAGATCCGGAGCTGATCGATGCGGAAAACCCGGAATGGACGACGGCGGATTTCAAGCGATCGCGTCCGGCAGCCGAGGCGCTTACGCCCGAATTCTTGACGAAGGTGCGCAGTAGCAAGCCAACGGTGCGGAACGTCTCGGACGCCGAATACGAGGCGACGAAGCGCCGCGGGCGACCAGTCAGTGCTACGCATAAGGTACGCCTCACCATGCGCGTGGACCCGGACGTCGAGGCCTTCTTCCGCGCTACCGGGCGCGGCTGGCAGACGCGCATCAACGATGCCCTGGCGAATGTCGTGCGGCGGCAGAGGCTGTCTGGGGCTAAATCAACCCGCTCTATACGGGCCCGTCGCGACGTCAAGGACGGCCAGAAGGACTGAGTTGTGAACACGCATCTGTTTTGGATGCCGATAGGCACCGCGAGCTATCGATTCTTCGCTACACGCTCGTGGACCTGAATTTTGGGTACGATGTCGGACCGTGGACTGCCCGCCTCATCGTGAGCAACCTTTTTTGATCGTAACTACTACATCAACAATTACCAGACACTGTTCTACGGCAATGCTCCCGGCGCCCCCACGAATTTCTCGCTCAGTCTGCGTAGAACGTATTGAGCGTTTGTCGTCGTTCAATCAAGTTTCCGATTGAGACATTGAGTCGCTCGATCCTGAACAAGGTTATGCTGCTTCTGTCGGCGACGGCAGTGGTTGCGATGATCGCCGCTCTATCGGCGCCTTATCTCTATGCAGAGTATCTTTTCGACTGGTTCGGACAGACGCCGACGATGCTCCCAAAACCGACCACCCCCGTGGTGGGCCGTTGGTTCGACGATTATTTCCTGGTCGAGACAATTGACTCAACGACCTTTGCGATCGGGGAGCCAAGATATTATCAAGGCAATTACAGTTACCTGATTCTTGGTACCGATCGCGCGATCCTCTTCGATGCGGGAACCGGATTCCGGGATATCGTCCCGGTGGTACGCTCGTTGACCCCACTGCCCGTGACGGTGATTCCGTCGCACTTGCATTTCGACCATGTCGGCGCACTTGGTCGCTTCGACAATACCGCCATGATCGATGCCCCGACACTGCGTAGCCGGGTCCGCGATTCACGGTTGAGGTTGGAACGGTATGAATTTCTCGGTTTTGCGGACCGCCTACCCACCCCGACGATTCGCGTGGACGAGTGGTGGGCGGTTGATTCGAACGTTGACTTGGGCGGCCGCCGTTTGCTCGTGGTGGCGACCCCGGGGCATACCCAAACCTCGGTATCCCTCTATGACGAGGAACGACACCAGCTGTTTGCGGGTGATTTTATCTACCCCGGCGAACTGTATGCGTTTCTCCCCGGTGCGAGTCGAAGGGCATATCTGGCGACGACCGTGAGATTGCTGTCCGCAATCGACCCTTCGACGACGATTTTCGCGGCACATATGGCGGAGCCACCAGCACCGGTAAGAGCTCCGGCACTTGGAATAGCCGATTTGCGGGCGCTCAAGTTGACGCTTGAGGGAATCGAGCAGGGCCGATCGACATCGACGGGATTCTATCCGCGCCTGTTTCCCGTGGTAGGAGGCATACGTTTTGCCACGGGTTGGGGTTGGAATAATCGATGAGTCTGACAAACCACTGCGCCGGGTACCAAAACGGGTCCAACCCGCATGCGCGGCTCAGAGCACGACGGCAATAAGGAGCGTCACAGCCTTATGTAGGCTGAGAATTCGTCGGCTCAATTTCCGTACCGATTCCGTCTGGGCCTCGTAACCCCTTGATTAAATGGCGCTCCCTACGAGATTACTCGGCGCTGCGCGCCTCGCCCCTGCGGGGCCGCCGACGGGGCGTCGGCGTTCAACCCGCCCGGACGGTCGGGTTGTCGAACTCGTCGGCGGGCTGACGCCCGCCCGAGTTCTCACCTCGTAGGCCAGGGTTCGCTTGAAAATGCCGGTGAGGCACCGGCATTTTCAAGCGAAATGGCGCTCCCTACGAGATTCGAACTCGTGTTACAGCCTTGAGAGGGCCGTGTCCTAGGCCTCTAGACGAAGGGAGCGGGGTATTTGGAGGTAGATCCGCCTGACCGCAAGAGGGCTGGTAGTATAGCCAGCAATTTTTTGGACTCAAGCGGAACTCTCTTTTTTGAACCAACCGTCGACCCAATTCCCTCATGTAGTCATTCCCAGGTCCGAGCATTCCATATCGCGCTCGGCCATCTCCCCGAACGCCCTCAAGGTGCTGTACCGGCTCAAGGAAGCCGGTTATCAGGGCTTTCTGGTCGGGGGGGCAGTCCGCGATTTGCTGCTCGGCATCACGCCCAAGGATTTCGACGTGGCGACGAACGCGCTGCCGGAGGAGGTGCGCCGGCTGTTCCGCAATTGCCGGCTCATCGGGCGGCGTTTCCGCCTGGCGCACGTACACTTCGGCCAGGAGATCATCGAAGTCGCGACCTTCCGCGCGGCCGCGGCGCCTGAGCGCGAGGACGCCGAGGACGACGGCGACGAGGAGGCGGCGTCGGCGAGCCCGCCGCCCGCCGTGGAGGCCTCGACGCACCGGGCCTTCGACGTCACCGGCCGGATCCTGCGCGACAACATCTACGGGACCATCGACGAGGACGTATGGCGGCGTGATTTCGCGGCCAACGCCCTCTATTACAACATCGACGACTTCTCGATATGGGACTTCGTCGACGGGGTCAACGACGTGCGGGAGCGCCGTCTGAAGTTGATCGGCGATCCGGAGACGCGCTATCGCGAGGATCCGGTGCGCATGCTTCGCGCGGTCCGGTTCGCGGCCAAGCTCGACTTCACCTTCGAGCCCGCCACCGAAGGGCCGATTTCCGGCCTTGCCTACCTGCTGGACGGCGTTCCGCCGGCGCGGCTCTTCGATGAATGCCTGAAATTGTTTCTCACGGGATTCGGCGCGAAATCATTCGAGCTGCTGCAGCGCTACGGTCTCTTCGAGCATCTGTTCCCCATGTCGGCGGCCGCGATGAGCCTGCCGCCGTATGCCTATGCGCGGGACATGCTCGACATGGGCCTCGCGAACACCGATGCGCGCATCGCGGCCGACAAGCCGGTGACGCCCACGTTCCTGTTCGCGATCCTGCTGTGGGGCGCGGTGCTGCGCGAACTCAACGAACGGCAGGCCGGCCCGGCGCCCGATTTGAACCTGCTCATGCAGGCATGCGACACCGTGCTGAAGGCGCAGCAGTCGCGGGTCGCGATTCCGCGGCGCTTCAGCGCCCCGATGCGCGAGCTGCTCATGCTGCAGCCGCGGTTCAATCGGCGCAGCGGCGTCAAATCCTTGAGTATCCTGCAGCATCCGCGCTTCCGCGCCGCGTACGACTTCCTGTTGTTGCGGGCGCAGGCCGGCGTCGCGGATCCCGAACTCGCGCAATGGTGGACGGACGTGCAGTCCTTGCCCCAGGAGGAGCGCGTGGCCCTGGTTCAAGCGCGTCCTCCGGATGCGCCGGGCGCCGCCGCGTCCGAGGAAGGCGCACCCGCCGCAGCGGGCCGCCGGCGCCGGCGCAGACGCCGCGGCGGAGCGGCGCGCGGTTGACGATGCGGCCCGTCTGGCGCCCGGCGTACGTCGCGGTCGGCAGCAACCTGAACCAGCCTCGCGAGCGTGTTCTCGAGGCCTTCGATGCGCTGGCGGCGCTGCGCGCAACGCGTCTCGAATTGCGCTCGCGGCTGTATCGGACCGCGCCGATGGGCCCGCAGGATCAGCCGGAATTCGTGAACGCGGCCGCCGGGCTGCTCACCCGGCTGTCGGCGCGCGAGCTGCTCGAGGAGTTGCTGGCCGTCGAAGGCGCCATGGGGCGCCGCCGACAGGAGCGCTGGGGTCCGCGCGTGATCGACCTGGACCTCGTGTGGATGACGGGCGCGGCCGTCGACGAACCCGGTCTGAAGGTGCCGCATCCCGGGGTGTCTGAGCGAAACTTCGTACTGTATCCTCTCTGCGATATTGCCCCGGCCTTGGCGATTCCGGGACATGGGCGTGTGGCCGATCTGATGTCCAAGGCTGGGGAAGCCGGAATTTCCGTTCTCTAGATGAGAAGAGTCCCAAGTTGAGCGCAGTTCCGCAAAAATTCATCGTGATCGAAGGACCGATCGGCGTCGGGAAGACCAGTCTCGCGCGCCGCTTGTCGCAGTCGTTGAGCGGGCAGCTCATCCTGGAGCAGGCCGATCAAAATCCTTTCCTGGAGCGCTTCTACAAGAACCCGCGCGCGGCGGCGTTTCAGACGCAGCTGTTCTTCCTGTTCCAGCGCGCCCGGCAGCTGGAGGAAGTGCGTCAGGAAGACCTGTTCGGCGCCGTGCGCGTCGCGGACTATCTGCTCGACAAGGACCGGCTGTTCGCGCGGGTGACGCTCGACGATGCGGAATACGCCCTCTATGAACGGGTGTACGAGCGGGTGGTGGTCGATGCGCCGAAACCCGATCTCGTGGTGTACCTGCAGGCGCCCGTGGACGTGCTGGTCGATCGCATCGCGAAGCGGGGGATCCGCTACGAGCAGCACATCGAGCGCAGCTATCTGGAGAAGCTCACGCAGGCCTATGCCCGGTTCTTCCACAGCTACGAGGCCTCGCCCCTGCTCATCGTCAATTCGGCGGCCATCGATCCCGTCAACAACGAGGTCGACTATCAGTTGCTGTTCACGCAGATCAGCAAGACACGGCGGGGGCGGCACTTCTTCAATCCCGCCGGCAGCAGCCTGCTGCAGTCGAATTGACCTCAGCGCGCGGCCGCGGCGGGGCGCCCCGAATGCTCGGCGAGCGCCCATTCCACGTGCTCCTGCACCATCGCTGACACGCGGCCGAGCCGCGCCCGCAAAGCCGCCACCACGTCCGCGGACGAGGGTGCATTGCCGAGCGCCACCGCGACGTTCCTGAGCCAGCGGTCATAGCCGATCCGGCCAATGGCGCTGCCCCGGGTGTTGCGCACGAATTCATCCTCGCTCCACGAGAAAAGCGTCACCAGGTCGGCGTGGTCGAGGCCGTGGCGCACGCCGAAGTCCGCTTCGCGCGTGGGGCGTGCGAATTTGTTCCAGGGGCAGACGAGCTGGCAGTCGTCGCAGCCGTAGATGCGGTTGCCGATGGCGCGGCGGAACTCGAGCGGAATCGAGCCTTTGAGTTCGATGGTCAGATAGGAAATGCAGCGCCTGGCATCGAGGCGGTAGGGCGCGACGATGGCGCCGGTTGGGCACGCCGGCAGGCAGGCGCTGCAGCTTCCGCAGTGGGCGGTGGCGGGGGCGTCCCCGGGCAGGTCGAGATCCACGTAGATCTCGCCGAGGAAGAAATAGGACCCCGAGTCCCGGTCGATGAGATTGGTGTGCTTGCCAATCCAGCCGAGGCCGGCATTGCGCGCCAGGGCCTTTTCGAGGACCGGGGCGCTGTCTGCGAATGCGCGATGGCCGAAGGGGCCGACGGCGGCGGCAATCCGGTCGCAGAGCTCCTGCAGGCGCGTGCGCAGCACCTTGTGGTAATCACGGCCGAGCGCATAGCGGGAAACGTAGCCCTGTCGCCCGTTCGAGAGCACCTCGGCCGGCGCCGCGGCCTCGGCGGGCCAATAGTCCATGCGCACGCTCACGCAGCTCAAGGTTCCGGGCACGAGTTCGGCGGGCCTGTACCGGCGGGCGCCGTGGCGGGACATGTAATGCATCTCGCCGTTGAATCCGGCGGCCAGCCAGTCGAGAAAGTGCGCTTCATCGGGTCCGAGCTCGATGCGCGCAATGCCCACCCGGGCGAACCCCAACTGCTCCCCCCAGCGCCGGATCTCCGACGCCAACCCGAACGGACCGGGCGTACTGGCGCTGTGCCTCTGCATGGGTCCCTATAATGAGCGATAAGGCCGCGCATCGCGCCTTAGAATGCGGGGCATGCCGGAATCTCCAATCGAATTGCCGCTGCCGGACGCCACCGCCACGGAAGCGCTGGGAGCGGCCCTGGCGCGCGCCTACCGTGCCGGGTCCGGCGGTGCGACGCTCTATCTGCACGGCGAATTGGGCGCCGGTAAGACCACCTGCGTGCGCGGGCTGCTGCGCACGCTGGGCGTCGGCGGGGCGATCCGCAGCCCGACCTACACGCTGGTGGAGGCGTACTCGCCCGGCGGTATGACCTGCCTGCACGTGGACCTGTACCGATTGCAAGGGCCGCCCGAGGTGGACGAACTGGGCCTGCGGGATTACCTCGGCGCCGATTGCCTGCTGCTCGTGGAATGGCCCGAGAAGGGCGGGGGCGCCTTGCCTCCGGCCGACCTCGACTTGATCCTGACGTACCAGGGAGACTCCCGCGGGGCGCGCCTCGCGGCCGCCACCCCGCGCGGTCGGAGTTGGCTGCAAATGCTATCGAGCGACACTAGATTAACTCCCTATCTATCTAATTTAACTTGAGAAAATTTGCGTTAAGGGTTAACTTAACGCCCCATGTGCATCCGGCTCGGTCTTTTCCGCTCGCTGCTCTTGTCGATGGCTGCATTCGGCTCATTCGGGTATGCGGGGCAGCCCTCCGTGGAAGTGCGCGAGGTTCGGGTCCAGACGGCCGGAGATGACACACGGGTGGTGCTCGAGTTGACCGGCAGCGCCCAGCACACGTTGGCTGTGCTCAAGAGCCCGGACCGGATCGTGCTCGACGTCATGGGTGCGCGCCTGGGCCGGGGCGTGCAGGCGGTTCCCGCCGCGGGCGGAGCGATCAAAGAGGTGCGCGTGGGCAAGCGGTCGTCCGGTGATCTGCGCATCGTGTTCGATCTGGCGCGTCCGATCCGGGCCAAGAGTTCGCTGATGGAGCCCACTCAACACGCCGGCTACCGGCTGCTCATCGACCTGCACAGCGCCGGGTCCGTGGAAACGCCGGTCAAGGTCGAGCATGCGCGGCCCGACGCGCGGACCCTCGTCATCGCCATCGATGCAGGTCACGGCGGGGAGGATCCCGGCGCCATCGGCAAGTACGGCACGCAAGAGAAGGACGTGGTGCTCGCCATCGCCCGCGCCCTGGCGCAGCGCGTGAATGCGGAGCCCGGCATGAGGGCCGTGTTGACGCGCGACGGCGACTACTTCGTGCCGCTGCGGGACCGCATGCGCCGCGCGCGCGCGCGCCAGGCCGACCTGTTCGTCTCCATCCACGCCGATTCGATCCGCGATCGCAGCGTCGACGGCTCCTCCGTCTACATCCTCTCGCCGCGCGGCGCCACCAACGAGGCGGCGCGCTGGCTGGCCGAGCGCGAAAATGCCGCCGACCTGATCGGCGGCGTGTCGCTCGAGGACAAGGGCGACGTGCTCGCGTCGGTGCTGCTCGATCTGTCCCAGTCGGCTTCCCTGAACGCGAGCCACGCCGCGGCCGAGTATGTCTTGCACCAGTTGAACCGCGTCGGCGAGGTCCGCAAACCGCAGGTGCAGCAGGCCGGCTTCGTCGTGCTGAAGTCGCCGGATATTCCCTCCATGCTGGTGGAGACGGCCTACATTTCCAATCCGCAGGAAGAACTGCGCCTGCGCGGCGCCGCGCATCAGGGCAAGCTGGCGGCCGCCATTCATCAGGGCCTGCGCGACTACTTCTACGACGACCCGCCCGCCGGCACGCGCATCGGCGAACTCTCCGGCGCCGGGCCGGCGGCGGCGCGCCCGGTATTGGCCACGGTGCCGGGGGATTCAGGGGGGTAGAGCCCGGGCCGGTCCAGCCGGCGCGGAATAATCGGGCGGGTTCCGCGCACGCGCTGTGCGAAAATGGACAATTCGCGAGGTATGCGCACTTGTCCATTCGAGTATTGCCCGACGAACTCGTCAATCAGATCGCTGCCGGCGAGGTCATCGAGCGCCCGGCCTCCGTCGTCAAGGAGCTGGTGGAAAATGCGCTGGACGCCGGCGCCACGCGCGTCGATGTGGAACTGGAGCGCGGCGGCTGCGGCCTGATCCGGGTGCGCGACGACGGCATCGGCATCGGACCCGAGGAGATCGGAATCGCGCTGGCGCGGCACGCGACCAGCAAGATTGCCTCTCTGGACGATCTGGAGAACATCGCCACCTTGGGCTTTCGCGGCGAGGCGCTGCCGAGCATCGCCTCGGTGTCGCGCCTGTCGCTCGTGTCGAGAACCGCCGCGACGGAGCACGCGTGGGGCCTGGAGGCGCGAGACGGCGCCGCGGGAGTCCCGGCTCCCGCCGCGCACCCGCGCGGCACGAGCGTGGAAGTGCGCGATCTCTTCTTCAACGTCCCGGCCCGCCGCAAGTTCCTGCGCACCGAAGCCACCGAATTTCAGCACATTGCGGCCATGCTCGAGCGCCTGGCCCTGTCGCGGTTCGAGGTGGGATTCTCGCTGTCGCACAACGGCCGCAGCGTCTGGACGCTGCCGCCGGCGCGTTCCTCGGGCGAGGAATTGGCGCGCGTCGCCAAGATCTGCGGCGAGGAATTCGCGGCGCACGTGATCGAAGTCAGGCACGACCTGGAATCGCTGCACCTGCGCGGCTGGCTGGCGCTGCCGACCTTCTCGCGCAGCCAGTCCGATCTGCAATTCTGGTTCTTGAACGGCCGTTTCGTGCGCGACAAGCTGCTCGCGAGCGCCGTGCGCCGCGCCTATCAGGACGTGCTGTTCAACGGCCGTTTCCCGGCCTATGTGCTGTATCTGGGCCTGGATCCGGCCATGGTGGACGTCAACGCGCATCCGCAAAAGCTGGAGGTGCGATTTCGCGACTCGAGCCGCGTCTACGACTTTCTGTTTCGAACGGTGGAGCGTGCGCTGGCGGAGACCCGGCCCACCGCGCAGTCCGCGGGCAGCGCGCCGCTCGATTGGCTCTCGGGCAGCGCGGCTTACGGCAACGTGCCGGCGCCTTCCCAGGCGCGATTCGTACTGCCGGAGGCGCGCCCGCGGCCGGGCGCCGACGTCTATCGCGGCTATCTGGACGGCGCGCGGGCCGCCGTGGCGGCAGAACCGACCGGCAGTTCGGCCGGCGCCGTGCGCGATGCGGCCGAGGCCTCGCCGGGCGGCGCATGGGAGCCCGGCGCGGCGCTCACCGAGGACGCCGCGGTGGCGGCGGCCCCGCTGGGATACGCCGTCGCACAACTCCATGGAGTTTACATATTGGCCGAGTCGGCCGATGGTTTGGTGCTGGTGGACATGCACGCCGCCCACGAGCGCGTGCTGTACGAGCGCATGAAGAAATTATTGCAAGGCCAGGGGGCCCAGCAGTCCCTGCTGGTGCCACAGACTCTGCAGGTGACCACGGCGCAGGCCGAGGCGGCGGAGGCGCACGCGACGGAATTCGCGGCTTTGGGATTCGTGGTCACGCGCTTGGCCCCGGACCAGTTGGCGCTGCGGGCCGTGCCGACCCTGCTCGCGGACCGTGATCCGGCCGGCGTGGTCCGTGACGTGCTCTCGGACTTGGTGGAGACGGGGCATTCGCGGCGGGTGGAAGAGTCGATCAATCAGCGGCTGGGGACCATGGCCTGCCATGCCGCGGTTCGCGCGCAGCGCAATTTGACCGTCCCGGAAATGAACGCGTTGCTGCGCGAGATGGAGCAAACCGACCGCGCCGACCAATGCAATCATGGCCGCCCGACCTGGGTACGGTTGTCGCTCGCCGACCTGGATCGGCTGTTCATGCGCGGCCGGTGACGATGGAAACCCCGGGCGCCGGGCCGCAACGCCTGGATGACGCGGGCCGCGCGGCGGTGCTGCTGATGGGCCCGACGGGCGCGGGCAAATCGGATCTCGCCGTTCGGCTCACGCGCGAATTCCCGCTCGAGATCGTCAGCGTGGATTCGGCGCTGGTCTACCGCGGCATGGACATCGGCACCGCGAAGCCCGATCCGGAGGTGAGGCGCGCCGTGCCGCATCATCTGATCGACATCCGCGATCCCGCCGAGCGGTATTCGGCCGGCGAGTTCGTGGCGGACGCGGCCGCTGCCATGCAGGATATCTGGCGCCGCGGCCTGCAGCCGCTGTTCGTCGGCGGCACGATGCTGTATTTCCACGCGCTCTCGCATGGAATCGCGCCGCTGCCCGAAGGGAATCCGGACATTCGCAGGGAAATCGACGCGCGCGCCGCCGCCGTGGGCTGGGAGGAGATGCATCGGGAACTGGCGCAGGTCGATCCGGAGGCAGCCGTGAAGATCAGCAGCAAGGACGCCCAGCGCATTCAGCGCGCACTCGAAGTGTTCCGGGCAACCGGTCAGCCCATCTCGCAGCTCCAGCGGGCGCGGGTGTCGGTGCTGGCCGATGTCCACGTGTTGGAACTCGCGCTGGCGCCTGACCGCGAAGTGCTGCACGATCGCCTGAAACAACGCTTCGAGGCCATGCTGGCGGCAGGTTTTCTGGACGAGGTTCGAACCTTACGCAAAAGAATTGATCTATCTGCGGAACATCCGTCGATGCGCGCGGTCGGATATCGGCAGGTCTGGCGTTATTTGGCTGGACTTTGCAGTTTGGCGGAAGCGAGCGAGCAGGCGATTGTCGCAACGCGACAACTGGCGAAGCGCCAGTTCACGTGGCTGCGCGCGCGGCCGCAGGCGCGTTGGTTCGATGCGGCGCATCGGGATGTTGCGTCGGAGATTTCAAGTGCACTATCTAAGGGCGGGGTGGTACGTTGAGTTTGGTTATTACGCCGTTCGAGGTGGCTGTGCTAGCATGGCGATGGAATGTGCGTTGTGCCACATGGAAGTGAAGCGGCAATGCAAGTAACACTAAAAACAAGGAGCTCTCCAATGGCCCGTGGCCAGTCCCTTCAGGACCCTTTTTTGAACGCTCTTCGCAAAGAGCGCGTGCCCGTCTCCATTTACCTGGTGAACGGCATCAAGCTTCAAGGGCAGATCGATTCGTTCGACCAATTCGTGGTGCTGCTCCGGAACAGCGTCAGCCAGATGGTTTACAAGCACGCCATTTCGACCGTGGTGCCTGCGCGTAACGTACGCCTGCCCACCGGCGAAGACGGCGAAGTGACGGAACCGGCAATCGTCGAATGATGCTGCGCGCGGTGCTCGAACCTTTCACTCCGGATCACCCGCACCAGTGACCCGGCGGCGTTGCGCAATTGTTTGAACGCCCCCGGGGTGGCGAACGCGCCATTTTGGTGGGTGTCGGCATTGGGCACCCCGTCGATCCATCTGACACCTCGGAATTCAAGGCACTGGCCGCCTCCGCGGGCGCCCTGGGCGTCGGCTCAGTGCTGGCGACGCGTCCGCGGCCGGATCCCAAGTACTTCGTAGGTTCGGGCAAGGCGGCGGAGATCAAAGCCTGCGCCGATGCGCATGAGGCCGACATCGTGCTGGTCGACCAGACGCTGACTCCCAGCCAGGAGCGCAATCTGGAGAAGCTCACGAACCGCCGAGTTTTAGATCGTAACGGGCTGATTTTAGATATTTTTGCTCAGCGGGCTCGCAGCTTCGAGGGCAAGCTGCAGGTGGAACTCGCGCAGCTGTCCCACCTGTCGAGCCGCCTGGTCCGAGGCTGGACCCACCTGGAGCGGCAAAAGGGCGGCATCGGCCTGCGAGGTCCCGGCGAGACCCAGCTGGAGACCGACCGGCGCCTGATCGCCAAACGCATGCGCACGCTGAAAGCGCGGCTCGACAAGCTCGCCCGGCAGCGCGACACCGGCCGGCACGTCCGCCGCGAAGTCCCCGTTCCGACGATTGCGCTGGTCGGCTATACCAACGCCGGCAAGTCGACGCTGTTCAACGCGCTCACCGGCGCCTCGACCTATGTGGCGGACCAGCTCTTCGCCACGCTGGATCCGACGGTGCGCCGGGTCAAGCTGGCCGATGTCGGGGAGGTCGTGCTCGCGGACACGGTGGGGTTCGTCCGGGCCCTGCCGCACGAACTGATCGCCGCGTTCCGCTCGACGCTGCAGGAAGCGCAGGATGCCGACCTGCTCCTGCACGTGGTCGATGCCAGCGATCCCCAGAGGACGGAACGCATCGAACAGGTGCGCGAGGTCTTGAAGAGCATCGGCGCGGGCGACGTGCCGGAACTGCTGGTGTTCAACAAGGTGGACCTGCTCGCCGAGGCGCAGGGCCAGGGCGCACCGCAGGGCGCGGCGCGAATCGTGGCGGGGGCCAGCGGCGTGGCCGCGCAGGCCTGGGTATCGGCCGCCACAGGGGCCGGTCTCGACGACCTGCGCGCCGCCTTGGCGCGCGCCGCCAAGCCGAATCAGATGCGGCGCACGCTGCACGTCGACCTGTGTGCGGCGGCCGTTCGGTCGGACCTGTATCATCGGAACGCGGTTCGCGCGGAACGGCAGTGCGACGACGGCAGCTGGGATCTGGACGTCGAGCTCGATTCGGCCGAATTGGCCAAGGCCTCGAGCGTCCGGGGAGTAGACTTGGTGGAAAAGAAAGGGGCAAGCCGCAAACAGCGTGTGGCCTAGGCGCCGAATTTAAGGACGTTTCCCGACTTGAGGGCGCCGGGTCGGCTGCTAGAATCCCCGGCTGCTCATGAACGAACAATGATCCGCAAACCACATTAGGCACGACGCATGGCTTGGAACGAACCTGGCGGGGAAAAACGCAATCCCTGGAATCGGCCGCAACAGTCCCAGAACGACCTGGAGGACGTGCTGCGCAATTTGCAGCGGCGGCTGTCTGCGTTGTTCGGGCGCGGCGGATCGAGCGGCGGAGGCCCGAGTTCGACGAGCTTCAACAAGGGCCTCGGCGCCGCGCTGGTCCTGCTCGGCGCGATTTGGATCGGCAGCGGCGTGTATCGTGTGGACGCGCAGGAACGCGCCGTCATCCTGCGCTTCGGCAAGTACGAGCAGATCACCGGTCCCGGTTACAACTGGCATCTGCCGTGGCCGATCGAGCGCCGGATCATCGTCAACGTGTCGCGACAGTACAGCGTGACCGACGATGCGAGCATGCTGACCTCGGATACCAACCTGGTCGAAGTGAAGTCGGCGGTCCAATACACCCAGCCGGACCCGATCAAGTTTCTCTTCAGGGTTCGCGATGTCGAGGAGACCCTGAATCAGGTGAGCGAGAGCGCGATGCGCGAAGCGGTGGGGCAGGCCTCCCTCGACAAGGCGCTGGCGTTCGATCCGTCGATCACCGACCGCGCCCGCATATTGCTCCAGCGCACGCTCGATTCCTACGACATGGGCATTCGGATCCTCTCGGTCAACCTCACGGACGTGAACGTTCCCGATGCCGTCCAGGACGCGCAGCGCGATGCCATCAAGGCGGACAAGGACCGGCAGCGCTACCAGCAGGAGGCGGAGCTGTACCGCAACGACGTGCTGCCGCGGGCGCGCGGCGAGGCGGCCAAGCAGATCCAGGACGCGGAAGCGTACCAGCTGCAGGTGCTGGCGGTGGCGAAGGGCGACACCTCGCGATTCGACCAGGTCCTGGAGCAGTACGAGCGTTCGCCGGCGGTCACGCGCGAGCGCATGTACCTGGATGCCATGGGCAACGTGTACAAGAATTCGCGCAAGGTCATCGTCGACGTCAAGAATGGCAACAATATGATGTACCTGCCCCTGGATAAGCTGATTTCGCCGGGACCGCAGTCGGTTTCCATGCCCAACGACACCATGACCGTGGCGCCGTCCCGGATTCCGGAGGTGCAGGTGGCCCCGATCGAAGACCCGGCGCGGGCGCGCGAGAGGCGATGATGCAAAACCGCGCGCTCTATGTCCTGTTGGCCCTCGTGGTCTCCATCCTGGTGATCCGCGCCAGCCTCTTCACCGTCACCGAGGGAAGGCTCGCCATCAAGTCCGTCGGCGGCGAGATCGTCGATGCGAATCTCGCGCCGGGGCTGCACTTTCGCATTCCGCTGGTCGAGGAGGTGAATTTCTTCGACAAACGGATCATCACGCAGCTGTACCCGGCGGAGCGGTTCCTCACCCGGGAACAGGAACAGCTCAACGTCGATTTCTACGTCAAATGGCGCATCAACAACCTTCGCCGCTACTACGAGGCGACCGGCGGCACTGAGGAGGTGGCCAATGCGCGGTTGGGCGAGACCATCAAGGACAGCATCAAGACCGTGGTGACCCAGCGCACCCTGCAGCAGGTGATCACCGCCGAAAGGGCCGAGTTCACCGATGCCATGATGAAGAATGCGAGCCCGGCCGCGGAACAGCTCGGCGTACGGCTCGTTGACGTGCGGATCACCAAGATCGACCTCCCCCAGCAGGTGCGCGATTCGGTGTTCGACCGCATGCGCGCGACCTTCAAGGCGCAGGCGGCCAAGCTGCGCGCGGAGGGCATCGAGACGTCGGAGAGGACGCGAGCCGAGGCGAACAAGGAGCAAACCGAGATCCTGGCCGATGCGGCGCGGCAGGCTGCGCAAATCCGGGGCCAGGGCGATGCGTCGGCGAGCGAGGTTTACGCCAAGTCGTATTCGAAGAATGCCGAGTTCTACAGCTTCTACCGCAGCATGCAATCGTACCGCGAGACGGTGGGCACGCCGGCGGATGTCCTGGTGATCGCCCCGGACAGCGCTTACTTCAAGTATTTCAAGCAGCCGCAGCCGCAGCCGCAGCCGCAACATTAGTCAGACAGGCTCCTGGAGCGGGGAAGGGCGATGGACATCGGCTGGAGCGACTTGGCGCGTTATCTTGCGGGCGCGTTCGCACTGTACCTGGTGCTGGAGGGAATCCTGCCTTTCTTCAATCCGGGTGCGGCACAGCGCTTGATGGCGCGGCTGGCGCAGGTCGATTCCGCGCAGCTGCGCTGGGGCGGGTTGGTCAGCATCGTGGCGGGTCTCGCATTACTGTGGATGGCGCGCAATGGGTAAGAACGTCGTCGTGATCGGGCTCCAGTGGGGCGACGAGGGCAAGGGCAAAATCGTCGATCTGCTGACGGATCAGGTGCAGGCCGTGGCGCGCTTCCAGGGCGGGCACAACGCCGGGCACACGCTCGTGATCGGCGGCAAGAAGACCATTCTGTCCCTCATTCCGTCGGGCATCCTGCACCCGCACGTGCAGTGCCTGATCGGCAACGGCGTGGTGCTGTCGCTGGAGGCGCTCTTCAAGGAGGCCGAGACGCTCATCGGGCAGGGAGTGCCGGTGTTCGAGCGGCTCAAGGTCAGCCCCTCGTGCCCGTTGATCCTGGCCTCGCACGTGGCGCTGGACCGCGCCCGCGAGAAAGCGCAGGGCGCGAACGCCATCGGCACGACCGGGCGGGGAATCGGGCCGGCCTACGAGGACAAGGTCGCGAGGCGCGCGCTGCGCGTGTCGGACCTGTTTCACCGCGAGCGTTTCGCGGCCAAGCTGGGCGAGATTCTCGATTATCACAATTTCATCCTGCAGCGCTACTACCAGGCCTCACCCCTCGATTTCCAGCAGATGCTCGAGTCGAATCTGGAACTGGGCGAGCGGCTCAAGCCGCTGGTGGCGGACGTGACCGGCATTCTCGAGGAACTGAGCCTCGAGGGCCGCAACGTGCTGTTCGAGGGCGCCCAGGGGGCGATGCTCGACGTCGACCTCGGCACCTATCCGTTCGTGACGTCCTCGACCACCACGGCGGGCGGCGCGGCCGCCGGCACCGGCCTCGGGCCGCGGCGGCTCCATGAGGTCCTCGGAATCGTCAAGGCATACGCCACGCGGGTGGGCGCCGGGCCGTTTCCCACGGAGCTGTTCGACGAATTCGGCGAGTACCTGTCGCGCGTCGGCCATGAATTCGGGTCGGTCACCGGGCGCCGCCGCCGCTGCGGCTGGTTCGACGCCGTCGCGCTGCGGCGCTCCATCGTGCACAACAGTTGCTCCTCGCTGTGCGTCACCAAGCTCGACGTGCTCGACGGGCTGGATACGATCCGGATCTGCGTGGGATACAAGATCGACGGCAGGACGGTGCTCACGCCGCCCCTCCTGTCGCAAGAGTTCGGCGAGTGCAACGCGGTGTACGAGGAACATCCGGGCTGGAAGGAGAACACCGTCGGCATCACCCGCTACGAGGACCTGCCGGCCAATGCGTGCACCTATCTCGAGCGCCTGCAGGCGCTGCTGGGCGTTCCCATCACCATCGTTTCCACCGGACCCGAGCGCGACCAAACCATCATGCGGCACAATCCATTCGCATGACGCCGCGGCGCTCCTCTCGGCAATCCAAGGAGATCCCTCATGGCCAGAATTGCATTGAAGGGCAGCGAGCGGGCGGCGGTACCGGGGGCCCGGGCGGCGGGCCCAGCCGACCCCGCGGAACGGATACGGGTGAGCGTCATCTTACGGCGCGGCGGCCTGCCCGCACTGCGCACACGGGTTGCCGCGCTCTCGGCCGGTGATCGAACACGGGGTTTTCTGAGCCGCGAGGAATTCGCCCGGCTGCACGGCGCCGCGGCTGCGGATCTGGCCGCCATACGCGCCTTCGCCGCGGCGTATGGTCTGGCGGTGGCCTTGGAACATGCCGCGCGGCGTACCGTGATTCTCGAAGGATCGGTGGCGCAGTTCAGCGCGGCGTTCGGGGTGCAGCTCCATCGAATGACCTACGCCGGCGGCACCTACCGCGGCCGCACCGGTGCGATCACCGTGCCGGTGGAATTGGACGGCATCGTCGAAGCGGTTCTCGGCCTGGATGACCGGCCGCAGGCACGACCGCACTTTCGAATTGCAGCCTCATCGCGCGCGACTCGCCCGGGTGCCGCGGCGCTGTCCTACACGCCGCCGCAGGTCGCCGCCTTGTACGGCTTTCCGAACGGCGATGGAGCCGGCCAGTGCGTGGCTCTCATCGAACTGGGCGGCGGCTTCGCGCCGGCCGACCTGGAGGAGTACTTCGGCGCCTTGGGGCTCCCCAGCCCAACGGTGGCGGCGGTTGCGGTGGACGGCGCCGCCAATGCTCCGACCGGCGGCGCCGGCGGGCCCGACGGCGAGGTGATGCTCGAAGTCGAGGTGGTGGGCGCCATTGCGCCGCAGGCGAGGATCGCGGTGTACTTTGCGCCGAACACCGATGCCGGCTTTCTCGATGCGGTCACGACTGCCATACACGATGCCACCAACAAGCCGTCCGTGACATCGATCAGCTGGGGCGGCGCGGAGTCGACCTGGACCTCGCAGGCAAAGACGGCCATGGACGACGCATTCCAGGCCGCGGCCACGCTGGGCATCACGGTGTGCGTGGCCTGCGGCGACAGCGGCTCGAGCGATGGCGTGAGCGGCGGCATCAGCACGTTCTTCAAGGCGCCATCGTGGCAGGCGAACCTGACGGCGCGCAACGCGCAGACAGGTCATCCCGCTCACCATGCGCGGCGTCCCCGCGGTCGCCCGGCCCTCATTTCTTCAGGGTGACCCAGATCAGGTCGATGGGATTCGGGCCCACGTTTCCCGATTGGTGTTCCTCGCTCAGCGGGATCGTCGCCATCCAGCCCACCGAGCCGTCCGCCGAGGGATGCGGATAGGGGTGCGGCGGTTCCCCCTTGGAGCGTGCCGCCCATTGGCCGCCCTTGATGTGGATATAGAGCATGTCGGGGTGGTGGGCATGAACGCCTTCCCATTGGCCGGGATTGACCACGAAGCGCTGGACGATCACCCAGTCGTTTTCCAGCAGGTCCTCGCCGGGGATGTTCGGGTAGTTGAGGTAGCGATACTTGGGAGGGGTTCCGGCCGGCACGGCGGCGCTTTCGGCGACCGGTTTCAAGGCCACCGCGATCATCTCGATCGGCGTCCCGCCGGTGTTGGTGCTGCCCGTGTCGTCTTGGCTCGAGGCCGCGTGAAAGGCCACGCGGCCGTCCTTCCAGAGCACGGCCCGGCCGGTCGAGTTCGACTGGAGCACGCCGCCCTTGACGAACACCAGCAGCTCGTCGTTCGCATACGTGTGAACGCCCGTCGACTGGCCGGGTTGCACGAAGAACTTCTGGACGAACACCCGATCGTTGTCGAGCAGCGCCTCGCCCTTCAAATTCGCATACAGGGGAGCATCGGCGGCCGCCACGGGGGCGGGAGCCGCGCGGCACGCCGGTCCCGACGCCAACAGCCCCGCGGCGATGAAGGCGAGCCAGGGTGCGCGCAGCGGCCTCAGACAGGCTCCTTGGGTCAACGGAACAGCTTGAGCGCGTTCTCGAGCGTCTTGGTCACCCCCCACAACAGGGGAATACCGACCGCCGCCCACAGTACCAACAGGCGAAATTTCACTAAGGAGTCCTCACTTCGTGGAGCCGGGTCCGCGGTAATGGAATCGCTCGTCCACCGGACGCATGGCGAGATTGCACAGGAAACCCACCAGCAGAAGCCCGCACATGATGTACATGGTAATCGAATACGCCTGAGCTTTCGCCACGCCGTGTTCGATCTGGAATTGACGGATGTAGTTCACGAGCACCGGTCCCAGCACGCCCGCGACCGACCAGGCCGTCAACAGCCGTCCGTGGATGGCGCCCACGTTCATGGTGCCGAACACGTCGCGCAGGTACGCAGGAATGGTGGCGAAGCCGCCGCCGTACATGGACAGGATGATCACGAATGCGACCACGAAGGGCGCGGTCGAGTTCAAGTGGCCGAGCGACGGCACCGCCGAATACAGCCCCATGCCGAGCAGGAAGAAAACCATGTAGGTGGCGCGCCGGCCGATGTAGTCCGATACGGACGCCCAGAAAAACCGGCCGCCCAGGTTGAAAAGGCTCAGCAGGCCGACGAATCCCGCCGCGGCCGACGGGGTGACCCGGCCGCTGAAGATTTCCTGAATCATCGGCGATGCCTGGCTCAGCACGCCGATGCCGGCGGTCACGTTCATGCAGAGAACGCCCCAGAGCAGCCAGAACTGCGGCGTGACCCAGGCCGAGTCCACGCTGACGTGGGCAGTCGTCACCAGGCGCCGCAGTTTGTCCGAAGGGACCCACCCGTCGGGCTTCCAATCGGCCGCCGGCACCCGGACCGTGATCGCGCCGATCATCATGTACATGAAGTAAACGACGCCCATCGTGACGAAGGACTCCATCACTCCCGTCGATGCCGGCGTCTTGAAATGGTCCATGAGCATGATCGACAGCGGCGCGCCGATCAGCGCGCCGCCGCCGAATCCCATGATGGCCATGCCGGTGGCCATGCCGGGCCGGTCGGGAAACCACTTGATCAGGGTGGAGACCGGCGAAATGTAGCCGATCCCGAGTCCGCAGCCTCCCAGCACCCCATAGCCCAGGTAGAGGAGCCACAGCTGATGGAAGTTGATCCCGATGGCCGACACGATGAAGCCGCCGCCGAAGCACAGCGCGGAGATGAACATCGAGCGCCGCGGCCCGGCGCGCTCGACCCAGCGTCCGAACAGGGCGGCCGACAGCCCAAGTACCGCGATCGCGATCGAAAACGTCCAGCCCACGTCGGTCAACTTCCAATCCGACGGGTCGGAATGAGTGACGCCGATCAACCGGGTCAGCGGCAGGTTGTAGGTCGAGAAGGCGTATGCCTGCCCGATGCACAAATGCACCGCCATGGCAGAAGCGGGCACCAGAAAGCGGTTGTAGCCGGCCGGAGCAACGGTGCGTTCCCTGTCAAGGAAGGATTGGGGCATGTTCTGTCAAAAGCCTCCTGGGTGCTTTTTTGATTATGTCCGCAATATGCACCCGCCACGGGAAAGTTGCCAGATGGCCGCGGCGCGGCGCCGTGAGGCCGGCCGCGGCACCGGCGCCCCGCAAACCAACCGCCGCCTGCGCAAACCGTGACACCTTCAGGCGACGCGGCCCGGCGGGGCGCCTATGGTGGGCTGCACAGCCATGCACACATTCCGGAGTTCGCGGCGACAGTCACGGGGCAAGACGCGGGCGCTCGTCGCCTCGGCGTTCGCGCTGGCGTGGGTGTCGGCCGCGGCCCCGTCCCCGGCCTCCTGCATCGATGGGCCCAATCCCGAGATGCGCAATCTGCAGAGGCTGATTCAGCGCGATGCGAACCAGGCGTTGGCGCAGATCGATCTCAAGCTCGATGCCGCCCGCGGCGGCACGGTCCCGGGCCTTGGGTCCACGCTCGCCGCGCTGTACGAGGCGAGGGCGCAGGCGTACGAAATCCTGGAACGCTCGGGCGAGGCGCTGGATTCGGCGGCATCGGGCCTGAAGCTTGCGACCAACCCCCGCGATCCGGTGCATCTCGCGCTGCTGCTGGATCAGGCCGCGAATTCCTACGAACAGTCCGACATCGAGGAGGCCGAGACCGCCATCGAGGCCGCGCAGGCCGCCCAGGCGCCCGATTCCCGCCCGGGGATCTGTTTCCTGATCGCCCGCGGTTTGCTGGAGCACAGGTTGGATCGGGACGATCTGGCGATCGGCAGCCTGAGCCGGGCCTATCGCGCCAGCAACGCTGCGGCGATGGCCGAACCTCACATCCTGTCCGCCTCCGCCCTGTCGGTGGTGATGCGCAGCATGGGCGACTACGAGCAGGCGCTGGCGCTGAACCAGGAGAAGGTCGATTGGGATGCCGCGCGCGGCGCGAACTTGAGCCTGTCGGTCTCGAGATTCATGCGGGGACGCATCCTGCAGTTGATGGGAAACTACTCCGCCGCGATCGAGCAATTCGTGCAGTCGCGCAGGCTGTCCGGGACCCTCCACGACCGGCAGGGGGTGGCTTTCAGCGACCTGCGGACCTGCGAGGCGCACATCGACCTCGGCGAATTCAGCGCGGCCCAGGCGGAATGCGGGAGCGCCGCGCGGATCTTCGCGGCGTCCACCGATTTGGAATCGGTCAAGGAGACCCAGGCGCTGCAGGCCCGGATCGAACTCGGCCTGGGCCGCCCGGCGCGCGCGCGCGCGCTTCTCGACAAGGTTCTGGATCGGAACGGCGCCGATCTTCCCCCGCGCGACGTGGCGCCGATGTTCGATGCCCGTGCGCGCGCCAACGCCGAATTGCAATCCTATGAAGAGGCGTACCGCGACCTTCGCGAGTATACGAACCGCTACGTCGCGGCCACGGAGGCCGACCGGCGTCGTCAGGCCGGTACTCTGCGCGCGCGGTTCGAAACCGACCGCGAGATCGATCGCAACGCTTCGCTCAAGCGGGAACTCGCCAGTTCTCTCGACCGGGCCGAACGTCAGGAACGGCAACTGCGCCAGAACGAGATCGTCGCCGGCACGGGCGGGCTCGTCATTGCGTTGCTGGCCTATTTCCTGGTGATGAGCGTTCGCTACCGGCGCCGCATGGTCAAGCTGGCCAACATGGACGGCCTCACCGGGCTGCCCAACCGGCGCCGCGTATCGCAGTTCGCCGAAGCCGCGCTGCAGTTCGCCCGCGCAACCGGAGAGCCGCTGGCGATCGCCATCATGGATATGGATCATTTCAAGGAGATCAACGACTGCTGCGGCCACGCGACGGGCGATCACGTGCTGAAGGAATTCGCGCGGATCGGCGCCGAGGCGCTGCGCCCCTGCGACATGCTCGGACGCTGGGGCGGCGAGGAGTTTTTGCTGATCATGCCCGGCGCGTCGCTCAGCGTCGCCAAGGCGAATCTCGAGCGGCTGCGGACGCTCATGTGCGGGATTCGGCTGCCGCCCGTGAGCGGCGCGGGATTGCCGGTCACATTGAGCGCCGGCGTCGCGCAGTACTGCGCCAACGTCCGCTCCCTCGACGACATGATCGCGCGCGCCGACCGCGCGCTGTACGCGGCCAAGAGCGCCGGGCGCGACTGCGTACGGGTCGCCGATATGAGTCAGATCACCGGATCGCACGCCGTCCGGAGGGCGCAGCGCCAGTGACGCGGGCGCCGCGCCGCGGCGTCTTCGACGCGTATCCCACGGTCTGTCCAAAGAGCACGCGCTGCTCGCCCCCAAGGCGAAGTTTCTTGTGCAGGACCGATTTGTCGCAGTTGTGGAACCACGCGGCCAGGCCGGTGGAGGCGGCGAACAAATAGACGTTGGCCGCGATGAGCCCCGTGTCGACGTAGTAATAGGAACGCTGGACGCGCGCATCGTGCAGTCCCGGTTCCTGAAATCCCTTGCTATGGACCAGCTTGCCGACGTCGGCGACGTAGACGAGGCGCACCGGCGCCTGGTCCCCGCTGCGGGCCTGGCCGCGGCCGATCGCCAGTGGGCGCAGGTCGCCCGCGGCGGCCGGCACCAGCCGGTGGCGGAACGGGTCGTAGCGGTAGGCCGCCCGGGCCAGGGCCACGTACACGTCGATTTCTTGCGAATTGCTCGCCGACGGCGCGGTCCTTCCGGGAAGACCGAAGGGTCCCTTCCGACGGTTCACGCCGCAGGCCGCGAACAGGAGGTTGGAAAGAGTCTGCGCGGCGACCGGCTTCTCGCCGATCTCCCGGACGGTTCTTCGCAGCCGCAGCGCCTGCGAGAGCGATCCGCTCCCCCGGAACGCCGGGCTCGGCAAATCGATAGGCCGCAACGCCGCAAAGTCGCCGCGCACAGTCCGACTTTTCGATCCGATCTTGACCACTCGAACAGGATGGCTCGGGCCGTCCAGATGCTCTATCGTGGCTTACCGCAGTACCGAAGCGTCAGTCAGGCTCCGGAGCGTGGCCTAACAATTTGATATGCAAGGCCATCTTGGAATTGGTGCCCAGGAGAGGACTCGAACCTCCACGAATTGCTCCACTGGTACCTGAAACCAGCGCGTCTACCAGTTCCGCCACCTGGGCAAGTGGGTCGCCTAGCGAGGCGCAGGAATCTACGCACCCATCGATGGCTTGTCAATCGAGCCGGCGCCTAAGGCGCCGAATTTCCCCCGTAGACGACCCGGCCGCCGACGACGGTCATCACCACGTGTCCCTTGGCGATGTCGGCCGCGGGCCCCTCGATGAAGTTCTGCGAAAAGACCGCGAGGTCGGCCCGCTTGCCGGCGGCGATGCTGCCCTCCTGATCGTCGACGCGGCTCGCGTAGGCGGCATCGAGCGTATACGCCCGCAGGGCCGCGGCCACGTCGATGCGCTGTTCCGGGACATAACCGCCCGGGGGTTGCCCGTCCAAGCTCTGGCGCAGCACCGCGTTGCGGATGCCGAGCAGGGGATTGAGCTGCACGACCGGCCAGTCGGTGCCGAAGGCCACCTCGGCGTGCGTCTCGAGCAGCGCGCGAATGGCGAATGCGGTCGGCAGGAACTCGTCGCCGGCGTACCGCTGCCAGAGGCCTTCCATCCCCTTCCATTCGTCGCGAGGATAGATCATCAGCGGCTGCATGCTGGCGATCACGTGGAGTTTCCCGAAGCGCGGGATGTCGGCCGCGTCGGGCGCCTCCGCGTGCTCGATGCGGTTGCGCAGGTCGCCGCCGACGGCGGCCTGCGATTCCTCATAGGCGTCGAGCGCCAGTTTGATCGCCCCGTCGCCGATGGCGTGCGTGTACACCTGAAACCCCTTCTGGTTCAGCGCGAGCACGGCCGCCTTGTAGGCCTCGGGCTGGAAGAAGCGCATTCCGACCTCCGACGGCCGGTCCGCATATCCGCCGGGCAGGTAGGCCGTGTGCGACTCGATGACGCCGTCCATGATGAACTTGGCCGCGCAGCAGAACAGCATCGGATCCTGGTAACGGGCGCGCGCGGCCTGCAGTTGCGTGAGATGCCCGGCCGTCAGCGTGGGCGGGTCGATCCAGTCGGCAATCGAGACGCGCACGGTCAGCTGTCCGTCGCGGCGCAATTTGTCGAGCATCGGCAGCAGCGGGTAATCGCCGCCGGCGCTGTCCACGCGGGTGATGCCGAGCCGATTCGCTTCATGCACGGCGGCGAGCAGCGCGGCTTCGGTCTCGCGCGGCGCAGGCGGCGGAATCTTGTCCTGGACCAGCTTGATGGCGGCGTCTTCCTTCAGCCACCCGGTGGCCTCGCCGTCGGCGCCACGCACGATTTCGCCGCCGGACGGGTTCGGGGTGTCGCGCGTGATGCCGGCGCGCCGCAGCGCTTCACTGTTGACCCAGGCGGCATGCGCCATGCTCGAATCGAGGAACACGGGATGGGCGCCGCTGACGCGATCGAGCAGTTCCCTGTGAAATTCGCCGCCGGGCAGGTCGGGGTAGCCGTAGCTCCAGCCCTCGCCCTGAATCCAGTCGGCCTGGGCGTGATTCACCGTGTATTGGGCGATGCGGCGACTCACCTCCGCCATGGTGGTGGCGTCGCGCAGCGGCACGTTGCGCAAATACCAGCCGCCGTCGACGAAGTGCACATGGCTGTCGATCAATCCGGGCGTGACCAGCAGGCCGCCCAGATCGACGACCTTGGTGCGCTTGGCGCGCAGGCTCAAGATGTCCGGCTCCGAGCCGACAGCCAGGATCTTGCCGCCGCCGATGGCCACGGCCTCCGCCCAGGGCCGCTCGCCGTCCAGCGTATAGATGCGCCCGTGGTCGAGTATCAGATCCGGCGCCTGCGGCACCTCGCCGGCGAGCGCGGTTCCGCAGAACAGGAGCGACGCCGCTGCCCACGGTGCGCGCGCGGCCCGCGGCCCGCGGCGTGTTGCGTTCTTCAATGTCCTTCCCCCTCGCGCAAGCTCGATCGGGGTGCGACTGTAGAGCAAAAGACATATCATCGCGAATCCATTCTGGAGTACCGAATGCACACGCGAATACGCAAGTTCAACACCCGCGACACCTACCCGGAGCAAAAACTGGACAACGATCTGTGCCAGGCCGTGGTCGCCCGCGGCCGCACGGTCTTCGTCCGGGGCCAGGTGGGCCAGGACCTCGACACGGCCGTGAACGTGGGCGTGGGCGACGCGGCGGCGCAGGCCGATCGGGCGATGGCCAACATCAAGCAGCTGCTCCACGAAGCCGGAGCGCAACTCGACCACATCTGCAAGGTGACCATCTATCTGACCGACCCGCGTTTCCGGGAGGCGGTCTATCGCACGGTGGGGCGCTGGTTGAAAGGGGTTTACCCCGTATCCACCGGCATCGTGGTCGCGGGCCTCGCTCGCCCGGAGTGGTTGGTGGAGGTGGACGTCATTGCGGTCATTCCCGATGACGCCTGAGTCATGACCTTCTCGATCGTGGCGCGATCGCCCGACCGACGCAGCTTCGGTGTCGCGATCGCATCGTCGTCGCCGGCCGTCGCGGCACGCTGCGCGCACGCGCGGAGCGGGTGCGGCGCCGTGGCCACGCAGAACATCACCGATCCCGCCCTGGGCCCGATCATCCTGGAGGGTCTGTCGCGCGGGAGCGGCGCGGCGGCGGCCATGGCGGATGCGCTCGCGGGCACGCCGTTCGGCGACTTCCGTCAGCTGCTCGTCATCGGTGCGCAAGGTGCGCCGGTGGTCCACTCGGGCGCCCGTGCGCTCGGCGTCGTGGGATCGGCGGTCGGCACGCATGCCGCGGCGGCCGGCAACCTGCTGGCGGGCGCCGAGGTGCCGCAGGCCATGATCGATGCGTTCGAGACATCGGAAGGCCATCTGGGAAGCCGGCTGCTCGCGTCCCTGCGCGCGGGACTCGCGCGGGGCGGGGAGGAGGGGCCGATCCATTCGGCCGGGGTGCTGGTGGTGCGCGAGGTGAGCTGGCCCATCGTCGATCTGCGGGTCGACTGGAGCGAGGATCCGGTCGCGGACCTCGCGCGCATCTGGACCCTCTACGCACCGCAGGTCGAGGACTACGTGCGGCGCGCGCTCGACCCCGGCGGCGCGCCCGGCTTCGGCGTGCCCGGCGATCCTCAAGAGCTCCCATGAGTTTTCCGACAGTCGGCAGGAGATCGATATGACTCAGGAACAACCGGCGCGGCTGGAAATCGCCACCATCCAACCCATACCGTCCGACCAGCGGCATGGCACGGCCGCCGACCTGTTCACGGTCTGGTTCGGCTCCAATCTGATGCTCCTGACCATCGTCACCGGCGGTCTGGCGGTCACGGTGTTCGGCCTGCCGTTCGGGTGGGCGGTGGTCGGGCTCGCGGTGGGCAACATGACCGGCGCCGTTTTCATGGCGCTGCATGCGGCGCAGGGTCCGACGCTGGGCGTCCCGCAGATGATCCAAACGCGAGGCCAGTTCGGATCGCTGGGCTCGCTGCTGGTGGTCGGCATCGTGCTCATCATGTACGTCGGATTCCTCGCCTCGAATCTGGTGCTGGGAGGCGAGGCCCTCGCGAGCCTCGTGCCCGGAGCGTCCGACCTGCCGGGGATCGCTCTGGTCGGCGCGCTCTCCGTGATTGCGGCGATCTACGGCTACGACCTCATCCACGCCTACGCCCGCTGGATGAGCTACATCTCCGGCGTCGTGCTCATCGTCACGGTGGCCTGGATCATCGGGGTGCACGGTCTGCCGCCCGATTTTCTACAGCGCAACTCCTTCAACGCCGTCGGCTTCATGGGCACCGTGACCGCGGCAGCGCTGTGGCAGATCGCGTATGCGCCGTATGTGTCCGATTACTCCCGCTACATGCCGGAGGCCACGGGTGCCCGGCCGGCGTTTTGGGCGAGCTATTGGGGATGCACCTTGGGCTCATTCCTGCCCATGGTGCTGGGAGCCATGGTCGGCCTCGGCGCGCCGAAGGGCAATTTGGTGGCGGGCCTCGCCATCCTGACGCAGGGCATCGCACCGCTGGTGCTGATCGTGTTCTCCGTCGGCGTGGCCGCGGCCAACGCGATGAACCTTTACTGCGGTGCGCTGTCGGCGCTGACCTTCGGGCAGACCGTGCTGCCGCGCTGGTCGCCCGGGCCGCGGGCGCGGACCTGCATGGCCTTGCTGCTGTTCGGTCTGTCGTTGCTGGGCGCCGTGCTCGGCAAGGCCGCCTTCCTGGTGAACTACGAGCATTTCATCCTGTTCCTGCTGTACGTGCTGGTTCCATGGACCGCCATCAATCTGGTGGATTACTACCTGTTGCGCCACGGCATCTATGATGTCGCGTCCTTCTTTCGGCAGGACGGCGGCATTTACGGCCGTGTGAACGTGGCGGCCGTCACCTGCTATGGGCTCGGCATCGTGGTCCAACTCCCCTTCATCGACTCGGCGCTGTACACCGGCTTTGCGGCGCGCGCGATGGGCGGCGTCGACCTGTCCTGGATCGTGGGCCTGGCGGTGACCTCTCCGGCGTACTATTGGCTGGCGAGCCGCTCCCCGGAGCGGGCCCCGCTGCCGGCCCGCGACGTGGGGTAATGCGCCGGCCGGTGCGCAAAGCTGCTAACCTCGTGCCCCGAATCCATTTGGCCCAAGGCTTTCATTTCCTATGACACGACGCGGTCAGCGAGGCTCGCGGGACGGCACCGACGGCCATGCACACGATTGGCGGGCCGAGGACCCGAACCTCGAATTCGAGAAATTGCGGTATGCGGAGCCGATCGCGAGCCGCGAACTCCTGTTGAAGCATTTGTCGGAGGCTCCCGAGCCGCTGACGGCGGCGCGCCTGGCGAAGCGTCTCGGCATCGACAGCGACAGGCAGCGCGATGCCTTGGCGAAGCGCCTGGCCGCGATGGTGCGCGACGGCCAGGCCATCGAGGGTCCGAACGGGTTCGCCACGGCGGGCGACGGCGAACGCGTGGCGGGCCGCATCCGCGGACGGCCCAATGGCGATGTCCTGGTGTTGCCGGACGACGGTTCCGCACCGCTGGTGCTGGCGCGCGCCGACACCGCCACGTTGATGCATAACGACCGCGCGGAAGTGCTGGCCGTGGGGATGAACGAGCGCGGCCGGCGCATTGCGCGGCTGATCCAGCGCACGGGCGATGCCCCCGGCCGGATCGGCGGCATCTGGCGCTCCGAGGGGACCGCCGGTCGATTCGAGCCGGAGGATCCGGGTCATTGGTACGCGGTGGAGGTCGCCGCGCGGCACGCACACGGCGCCCGCGACGGCGACCATGTGATCGTCGAGATCACGCGCCGGCCGCAGGGCTCCGCACCCGCCCATGGACGGGTGGTGGAAGTGTTGAAGAACCTCCGTCCATCCGACCTCGCGGCGCGCTTCGCCATCCTGCGCCACGATTTGCCGGAGGAGTTCCCGGCGGACGTGCTGCACGAAGCCAACCGGTTCGACCCCGACGTTCGCCCGGAGGATCGCGCCGGGCGCGAGGACCTGCGCGACCTGCCGCTGGTCACCATCGACGGCGCCGACGCCAAGGACTTCGACGACGCCGTCTATGCCGAACCGGTGCGCGGCGGCGGGTGGCGGCTGGTGGTGGCCATCGCCGATGTGAGCTACTACGTCCGGTGCGGCACGCGGCTGGATGCCGAATCGCGCGCGCGCGCGACGTCCGTGTACTTTCCGGACCGGGTGCTGGCGATGCTGCCGGAGCATCTGTCAAACCATCTGTGCTCGCTCATGCCGCACGTCGAGCGGCTGGCCTTCGTCTGCGACATGCGCGTGAGCAAGGCGGGACACGTGTCGCGGGGGCGTTTCTACGAGGCCGTCATCCGCTCGCACGCCCGGCTCACCTACGATCAGGCTTGGAATTTTCTCGAAGACCCCCGCGCCGCCGGCGATCTCGACCCGGACGTGAGCGCCTCGCTGCGCAGCCTGCATGCGGTCTACGGCGCCTTGAAGCACGCGCGGGACGCCCGGGGCGCGCTCGATTTCCGCGGCGGCGAAGTGAAGGCGCGCATCGGCGAGGAAGGCACGATCCAAGGCTTCTACGCGGTGGTGCGCAACGACGCGCACCGCATGATCGAGGAGTGCATGATCGCGGCCAACGTGGAGGCCGCGGTGGCGCTGCGGACCGCCAAGGCCGGGAGCCTGTTTCGCGTGCACAGCCAGCCCGAGGACAAGCGGGTCACCGAGTTGCAGAAGGTGCTGCACGCGCTGCAGGTGGGGGCGACCTTCTCGGCGAAGCCGACGCCCCGCGAATTTCGGCAGCTGGTGGAGCGCTTGACGGCGCGCCCGGACGGCATGCTGCTGGAGGGACTGGTGATTCGCTCGCTCGCCCAGGCGGTCTACCAGCAAACCAACATCGGTCATTTCGGCCTGGCGCTGGAAGAGTATGCGCACTTCACCTCGCCGATCCGCCGCTATCCCGACCTGCTGGTCCACCGGGCCTTGAAGGCGGCCGTCCTCGGCAACACCACTTCCGGACACCGGTACAGCGCCGCGGAGCTGCAGACGCTCGGCGTGGAGAGTTCGCAGCGCGAGCGGCGCGCCGACGACGCGGCGCGCGACGTCATGGGGTACCTCAAGTGCCTGTACCTGCAGGCGCGCGTGGGCGAAACCTTCGATGCCGTGGTCTCGAGCGCGATGGAGTTCGGATTGTTCGTGCAGCTCAAGGAAGCACCCATCGACGGGCTGGTGCACATCTCGAACATCCCCGGCGACTACTGGGAGCTCGATACCGGCGGGATGGGACTGGTCGGCCAGCAGACGGGCCGGCGGTGGCAGATGGGGGACGATGTGCGGGTGCGGCTCACCCGCGTCGATTTGACGCAGCGTCAGATCGATTTCGAGCTGGTCGATGGGACGGCGTCGGGACAGGGTACCGTGCGCGCGCCGCGCGTCGGCGGGGCCATGAGCCGCTCGCGGCGCGGAGCCGGCGGCGGAACCGGGCCGGGCGGCGGCAATCAGCGCAGCGGCGGCGAAAATCAGCGGGGCGGCGCCCGGCAGGACCGCAGCGGCCGGCGTGGCGGGCGCCGCTGACCTCGGCCGCCGGACATGCCCCCGGGTTCTCGACATCTGGTCTACGGGCTGCATGCCGTGGCGGCCGTCCTCGATCGCGCGCCGGAGCGCCTCTTGGAACTCTGGGTCGCGCAGGCCCGCGACGATGCGCGGGTCCGCGACCTCAAGGAACGCGCGCTGGCGGCCGGCGTGTCGGTGCAGGCCGCCAGCAGCGAGTCTCTCGGCAAGCTGGCGGGCGACGTGGCGCATCAGGGGGTACTGGCGGCCGTGCGGCCGCTCCGGGCCTGGGATGAGCACGACCTGGTCGCCTCATTAAGTCAAATCGACGGCGATCCCCTGCTGCTGGTGCTGGACGGAGTCACCGACCCTCACAATCTGGGGGCGTGCCTCCGCACCGCGGAGGCGGCCGGCGTTCATGCCGTCGTCATTCCCAAGGACCGCTCCGCCGCGGTGGACGGGGTGGCTCGCAAGGTGGCGGCGGGGGCGGCCGAATTCGTCCCGGTTGCCGCCGTCACGAACCTGGCCAGGGTCCTGCAGCTTCTGAAGGAGCAGGGCGTCTGGGTCGTCGGCACGGACGGCGAGGCCCCGCAAACGCTGTACGAGGCCGACCTCGCCCGCCCGCTGGCGCTGATCCTGGGGGCGGAGGGCGCCGGCATGCGCCGCCTGACCCGCGAACGCTGCGATTTCGTCGTGCGGATCCCCATGGCGGGCCGGGTCGAATCCCTGAACGTCTCGGTGGCGGCCGGGGTGGCCCTGTTCGAGGCGCGGCGCCAAGCCCTGTTCCAGGCGCGGCGTCAAACAGGGGCGGCCGAGTTGCCGGCGGCCCCGGGGACCGGCTGACCTGCCGGCGGCGCCGCGAACCGGTTGACCTGCCGGCGCCTGACCGCGTATTCTTCGCGCTCTTTTTCGCCGGCCGTCCGGCACCACTCCTTGCCTCACCGCTCGCAACGGGAGGCTACAACCGTAGGGAGCCTACAATGCGGCATTATGAAATCGTGCTCCTGGTCCATCCGGATCAGAGCGAGCAAGTCCCCGCGATGGTCGATCGCTACAAGGGCATGGTCAGCGCCGGCGGCGGCTCGGTCCATCGATTCGAGGATTGGGGCCGGCGTCAGCTGACGTTCCCCATCTCGAAGGTCCACAAAGCTCATTACATCCTGCTCAACATCGAATGCGACCAGAAGACGCTGGCCGAGCTCACCGGCTCGTTCCGCTTCAGCGACGCGGTGCTGCGCAGCCTGGTCGTGAAGATGGACGAGGCCGTCACGGAGCCGTCGCCGATGGCCCGCGCGCCCGATGAGAACGCCCGCCGCCACGACGACTTCGGCGACGACGGCGACGACGACGACATGCCCGCGAGCATGCGCTAGTCACGCGGTCAACCCTCGTATTTTTGGAGCTAGACAATGGCACGTTTTTTTCGTCGCAAGAAGTTTTGCCGATTCACCGCCGATGACGTCAAACAGATCGACTACAAGGATCTGGCGACGCTCAAGAGCTACATCACCGAGACCGGCAAGATCGTCCCGAGCCGCATCACCGGCACGAGGGCGCACTACCAACGCCAGCTGCAGCTGGCGATCCGCCGCGCGCGCTTCCTGGCGCTGCTGCCGTACACCGATCAGCATTGAGGCCGTGAACTAACATGGAAATCATCCTACTGCAGAAGGTGGCGAACCTCGGCCAGATCGGCGATCGCGTCAAGGTCAAGTCGGGCTATGCCCGCAACTACCTGGTTCCCACGGGCCGTGCGACCATGGCCACGGCCGCCAACATCGCCAAGTTCGAGGCGCAGCGGCACGAGCTCGAGGCGAAGGCCCATGAAGAGCTGGCCTCGGCCCAGGCGCGGGCGCTGAACTTCGAGAACTTCAAGCTGGAAATCTCCGCCAAGGCGGGCTCGGAAGGCAAGCTGTTCGGATCGATCGGCACCGCCGACATCGCGGAGGCCGCGGTCAAGACGGGGCATCCGATCACGCGCAGCGAGGTTCGGATGCCGAACGGGCCGATTCGGACCACCGGGGAACATCCGGTTCAGTTGCATCTGCACACTGACGTGGATGTGACCTTGATGGTCACGATCGTCGCCGAAGAGTAACGGCGCGCCGCACGGACTGCACGTGGCCTCACCCCGCGTCGGCAACCGGTCCCGGGGCGGCGGCGGAGCTGGAGACGGCCTGCGCTTGCCGCCCCATTCCGTCGAAGCCGAGCAATCGGTGCTCGGCGGGTTGATGCTCGATGCCACCGCCTGGGACCAGGTCGCGGACCGCGTGTCCGCCGAAGACTTCTACCGCAACGATCACCAGCTGATATTCGCGGCGGTTGCCGAGCTGATCGAGCGCAACCACCCCTGCGACGTCGTGACCCTCTCGGGACATCTGGAAAGCAAGGGGACGCTGGACCAGGTCGGCGGCCTCTCCTACCTGGGCTCGCTGGCCCGGGATACCCCCACCGCCGCGAACATCCGCGCCTACGCCGACATCGTCCGCGAACGGTCGGTGCTGCGGCAGCTCATCGCCGCGGGCAATGAAATCGTCACCGGCGCGCTCGAACCCGAGGGGAGGGAGGCGCGCGAGGTCGTCGACGACGCCGAGCGGCGGGTGTTCGAGATCGCCGAGCGCGGAGCGCGCGGCAAGGTCGGCTTCCGCACCGTCAAGAGCATCCTGCCGGAGGTGGTCAATCGCATCGACGAGATGTACCACTCGGAGGGGAAGCTGACCGGCATCTCCACGGGTTTCAAGGTGCTCGACGAGATGACTTCCGGGCTGCAGGCCGGCGACCTCATCATCGTCGCCGGACGGCCGTCGATGGGCAAGACCACGCTGGCGGTCAACATCGCCGAGAACGCCGCCCTGGGCGCGAAGAAATCCGCGGCCATCTTCAGCATGGAGATGTCCGCCGAATCGCTGACGCTGCGCATGATTTCCTCGCTGGGCCGGATCAACCAGGGCCACCTGCGCTCCGGCCGCCTGCACGAGGACGATTGGCCGCGCATCGACTCGGCGATGACGCAGCTCGGCGCGGCGAACATCTTCGTCGACGAGACCCCGGCGCTGACGCCCACCGAGATTCGCGCGCGAGCGCGGCGCCTCAAGCGCGAACGCGGCCTCGATCTCGTCGTGGTGGACTACCTGCAGCTCATGCAGGTGGCCGGCACCAAGGAGAATCGCGCGACGGAGATCTCGGAGATCTCGCGCGGCCTCAAGGCGCTCGCGAAGGAACTGAAGGTTCCGGTGATCGCTCTCTCGCAGCTGAACCGCGGAGTCGAGCAGCGCGTGGAAAAGAAGCCGGTGATGTCGGATCTGCGTGAATGCGTGACCGGCGAGACTCGGGTCTGGCTCGCGGACGGCCGGCGCGTCCCGATCCGCGAGCTCGTCGGCCGGACGCCGGACGTGTGGGCGATGAGTTCCGATCAGAGGATCGTCCAGGCGCGCAGCGACCTCGTCTGGTCGAAGGGCGTGCGGCCGGTGTTGCGCCTGAGTCTGGCGAGCGGCCGAAGCTTGCGGGCGACCTCCAACCATCGAGTGTTCACCCGCGAGGGCTGGAAGCCGCTGGGGGAGATCGGTTTGGGAACTCGCGTCGCGGTGGGACGCCGATTTCCCGCCGTGGCCGCCCCGGTGGCCTGGCCGGACGCCGAAGTCGCGCTCCTGGGCCACCTGGTGGGCGAAGGAAGCTACCTCGCCCGGCAGCCGCTGCGCTACACCACCGCTTCGGAGGCCAACAGCGCATTGGTGACGGAGTGCGCGCGCGCACTGGGCAGCCGGGTAACCCGCCGCCCGGGGCGCGGCCGGCGGCATCAGCTGGTCATCGCCGGCGCCGGCAACCGCCGGGGCCCGAGGGGCGCGGGCGCATGGCTGAAAGGCCTCGGGATTTTCAATCAACTCCCGCACGAGAAGCAGCTCCCTCCCGTGGTGTTTCAGCTGAGCGATGCGCAGATCGGGCTGTTGCTCCAGCATCTCTGGGCCGCCGCCGGCTGCATGCACGCTCGACCCGACCGGCAACGCGGTTCCTCGAGCGTTCGCTTCAGCGCCTGCAGCGAACGGCTCGCGCAGGACGTTGCCGCGCTGCTGCTGCGGCTGGGCATCGTGGCGCGCATCCAGCAGGTTCGGTTGAACGGCGGCCGGCCGCTCTATTCGGTGCATGTGTGCGGCGCCGGGCAGCAGGCTCTGTTCTTGAAGAAGGTGGGCGCACTGCGCGACCGGGAAACGGGCCGGGGCGAATTGGCGACGATGAGCGGAACGGCGTTTGGCGGCACGAGCCTGGCCTGCTCGGGTTCGGCGGCGAGTGACCGTGCGGAATCCTCGGGCGACGATGTTTTGCAATCGGGGTCCGATGATGCGGACCTGCATTGGGACCACGTCGTGGCGGTCGGCCCGGACGGCGCGGAAGAAGTGTTCGACCTGACCGTTCCGGGACCGGCGAGCTGGCTGGCCGAAGGCATCGTGAGCCACAACAGCGGAGCCATTGAACAGGATGCCGACGTCATTCTGCTGATCTACCGGGAAGAGGTCTACGAGCCGAACACCACGCGCAAGGGAATTGCCGACATCATCATCGCGAAGCAGCGCAACGGCCCGATCGGGGAAGTGCAGCTCACCTTCCTCGGGCAATACACCAAGTTCGAAAACTACGCGCCGGAGTCCTACGCCGAAGGCGTGTTTCGCGAGTGACCGGGTGACTGCATCGTGAGGCCGATGGTCAGCGCGGCGATCGACTCCGGGGCTCTGCGCCATAATCTGCGGCAGGTGCGCCAGTGGGCCCCGAAGTCGCGGGTCATGGCCGTCATCAAGGCCAACGCGTACGGGCATGGGTTGGTGACGGTGGCGCGGGCGCTCGGGTCGGCGGATGCGTTCGCGGTGGCGCGCGTCGACGAAGGGCTCACGCTGCGCGGGGCCGGCATCATGACGCGCACGGTGCTTCTCGAAGGCGTCTTCGATGCCGCGCAGCTCGCGGCGGCCGCGGCCGCCGGATTCGAGCTCGTGGTGCACACCCGGGAACAGCTCGAGCTGCTGCGCGCCGCTCCGGCGGGCGCGCGCTTCACGGTGTGGCTCAAGCTGGACTCGGGAATGAACCGGCTGGGATTCAAGGGAGCGGACTTCGGCGCCGCGTACGCGGCGCTCGGCGCAGTGGCGGCCGTGCAGCAGCCGGTGAATCTGTTCACGCATCTCTCGTCGGCCGACGATCCGGAGCGTGCCGCGACCCCGGGGCAGCTGGCGCGCTTCGCCGCCGCGACGGAATCGCTGCCGGGCGAGCGCAGCATCGCCAATTCCGCCGGCATGCTGAGCTACCGGGAGGCCCAGGCGGATTGGGTGCGGCCCGGGTTGCTCCTGTACGGCGCGTCGCCGTTTTTCGGATCGGTCGGTGCGGACTACGGCTTGAAGCCGGCCATGACGCTGCGTTCGCAGGTGATCGCGCTCAAGGACCTCGAGGCGGGCGAGCGGGTGGGCTACGGCGGCGATTGGACGGCGCAGCGGCCCACGCGGCTGGCGGTGGCCGCGGTGGGCTACGGTGACGGCTATCCCCGCAGTCTCGCCTCGGGCGCTCCGGTGCTGGTGAACGGCGAGCGCGTCCCGTTGGCCGGCCGGGTGTCCATGGACATGATCGGCATCGACGTCACCGATTTGCAGGCGCAGCCCGCGCTCGGCGATCCGGTGATCCTCTGGGGCGAGGGACTCGCGGTCGAGGAATTGGCCGTCTGGGCCGACACCATTCCCTACGAGCTTCTCTGCGGGATCAGCCAGCGCGTGGCGGTGGATCTGCGTTAGCGCGGGCGGCCGCCGATCGCGACGCGTGCGAGCGGCGCCCGGCTCACCGGCAGCGGCGGAATCTCGCCAGCAGGGACTCGTGCGCCGCGGCCGCGGCGGGCCCGGTGCGCACCCACTCCAATGCCAGCGCGTCCCGGTCGTCGCTGCCCGCCGCGCCCCCTTGTCCCATGCGCTCCACGAGCCGCCGCACTTGATGCTCACGGCGCATCGCCTGATCCTCCGGCGGCGTGGGCCGCTCGGCGAGAATCTCGCCTCGCACGCACAGCATCCTGAGTGCGCGTTCCTGCGCCGCCAGGTCGATGCCGGCCGCCGCCTCGGCCTTCCCCCAAGCTTCCTTCAGGGCCGCATCGGCGCCCTTGGGCAAGGTCAGGATGCCGGCGATGAAGCTCTCGGCCTCCGCGCGCAGCGGTTCCCGATCGGCCGGCGCGACATTTTGCGCCACCGCCCATCCATAGTGCTGAATGCGGCGCGCCGCCTCGAGCAAGGCGGCGAACGCCGCTTCGTGCTGCGTCGCACGCTGTTGCGCCGCCCGGGACTGACACTGCTTGACCGCGGCTTCGAACCGGTCGCGAATCGCGCGCTGTTCCGCCCGCGGCAGCTCGCCCAGGGCGTCGAAGGCGCTGCGCCACGCTGCAATCTTCGCCGTCCCTTCGAGCAGTGCGGGCCCCGCCAGAGCGGCGAGCTGCTCCACTTCGAGGCACAGAGCCAGGGCCTGGCTCTTGTTGGCCTCGAGGCCGGCATCACGGTCCGCCTGGGCTTGCTGGCGGCGCCGGTAGATCGCGTCGCATTCGCCCCGGAACTCCTCCCACAGCCTTTGTTCCTGGTCCCGCGGCAGTGCACCGGTCTGTTTCCACTGCTGCTGCAGCCCCTTCATGGCATCCAGGGCGCCGCGAACGTCCACCAGATCGACCAGCTGCCGCGCCCGCTGGATGAGGGCCTGCTTCGCCGCGGCCAATTCAGCATGCCAGGCATCGAGCCGCTCTTGCAGCCGCGCCATCGAGGCGTCGAACTCTTTCGCAACGGCGAGACCGGCAGCGCGGTCCACGGGCGCATTCCGGCGCCATTCCTGGCGCGCCTCGCGCAGAACCGTCGCGGCCAGCCGCGAGTCGAATCCGTCCCCGCTCTGGCCGGCCTCGAATGCCTGCAGGCGCTCGAGCAGGCTCTTGCGCCGTTCCAGATTCTCCCGGCGCAGTTTCGATTGCGCTTCGAAGTACTCCCGGCACGGCTGGTAAGCGGCCACGGAGGCCGTGTGAAAACGCTGCCAGTCCGCTTCGGATTCACTGATGACGCCCTTGCTGATGGTTCTCCAGTCCTCCTTCAGCTGATTGATCCGGTCGGCCAGGACCTGCGGCGGCTCGGAGGAGCCGATGAGCGATTCCATCTCGGCGATCAACTCGGCGCGCTTCGGCGCCACGGCGTAGTCTTTCCATTGCTTGAGCTCGTCGAGCTTCGCATCGAGCTCGTGCACCTGTGCCGCCAGATGACCGGGCACGGCCGCAAGGCGCGGCAGCTTCTCCTCGATGGCCCGGCGCAATCCGGCGGCCTGCCCCGTATGGCCGTCGCGCAGCGCGCTCAGGGCTCTTGCGGCAAGACCGCCGATCCGGCGTTGCGCGAGGAGCTCGGCGGCGCGAGCTTCGGCGCGGGCTTGCTCCTCCGCCTCGCGCACCCTGGCCGCTTGCGCCGCTTCGGCGGCGGCCGTTTCGATGCGACGCCGATTCTCGGCCTCGGTCTGCTCGGCTGCCTTCTTGCGGGCTTCCTGCAATTCCGCCCGGCGCGAGGCCTGCGCCGCCTGCTCGGCGAGCAGCCGAGCGTGCGAGGCCATGATCTCGCGGCAGCGATCGACGGCGAGCCGCGCACGGTCGCTGATCTCGGGCGCCGCCCGTTCCTCGAGGCTCTGCCACCGCTCGTGGAAATGCCTGAAGGTCGGTTCATAGATGGGGTCGTACACGCGATGAGCGTGCCGCTCGAGGGAGGCGCAGGCCGCGAGGATGTCGTCCCGCACCTGCGCGTCGTGGCGCTCCACCTCGCGCAGGGCGTCGCATTTCTGCTTGATGATCTTGTAGACGTTCTTGTCCCGGTCGCGCGCCTGCTTGAGGAGCTGCTTGAGGGCGGCCGGATCGTCGATGCGCTGCGCCGCGAGCTGCCTCAACCGGCTGGATGAGCCGTCGATGACCAGCGTTGCGATCCATTGCAGATCGTCGAACCGGGCGAGCGCCTGCGGCAGGCGCGCGGGATCGCCGCAATGCCCCGCGACCGCCAGCACGGCGGCGGCGTTGCTCGACGCAGCGCAGATGCCGTCGAAATCGATCGTCCCCGAGTCGATGAGTTGCGCCACGCGTTCCTGCGCAATTCGCTCGACGGCTGCGGCTTCGCCCGCCGAGGCGCCGGCGAGTCCCGCGAGCGTGCGCAGAGCTTCCCCATCCGGGAGGGCGCGCACGGCGGCCTCGCGGGTTGCTTCCTCGCCGCCACCGCCGGCGGCTCCGGCCGGGCCGGGCGCCGCGCGCTCCGTCCGCGCATGGGGGTCCGCATCCGGTCCGCCCAGCAGACGCGATAGCGGCTTTACGAATCGCCTGAATGGCATGGATAACCTTGGCCAGGGAATATCGCGAAATTATATCGACGCGCCGCGTTCGCGTCCTAGAATGCGTCCAAATCCGCCATGACCGCTGAGCTCACGCGGCCCGCCTTCACGGGCACGCCGTCGGATCGCAACCGCCGCACCTGTTCCCGGAATTGCGGCGAGGAGGCGGGGAAGGCGATCCGGCCGCCGGCAGCGACCACGCGGTGCCAGGGCAGGTTCATCGACGGGGGCGAAATTCGCAATGCGAAGCCCGTCAAGCGGGCGCGGCCGGGCAGGCCCGCGGCCCTCGCCACCGCCCCATAGGTCGACACGGTGCCCCGCGGTATCGCGGCGATCACGGCCCAGATCTCCTGGATCTCGGGATTGTGCTGCGGGCGACTCTTGCGCCGGGGGGCCGGCTGGCCGGCGGCCCGGGGCAGCATGAGATCCGCGATTGTGCGGCGTGACCGGGGCAAGATTCTCTGCACTCCGAAGATTCGACCGTTGTGAGAAGCTAGGGCGAATCGTATCCGCTTCGTGTCATCAAGGGACCTCCCATGGACCTGAATCGTCTTCGAGCCGCGATCGACAAGACCTGGGACGAATCCATCCTCGATCGGCTCCGCGCTTACATCCGCATTCCGAACCGGTCGGTGCATTTCGACCCGGATTGGGAGGCGGGCGGACACATGGAGGCCGCCGTGCAGCTCATGGCCGCCTGGTGCCGCGCGCAGCCCGTCGCGGGAATGAGCGTTGAAATCCGCCGTCTGGCGGGCAGGACCCCGCTCCTCATCGTCGACGTCCCCGGCGAGCTTCCGGGCAGCGTCCTGCTGTACGGACATCTCGACAAGCAGCCCGAATTCACGGGGTGGCAGCCGGGTCTGCAGCCCTGGGAGCCGGTCATGCGCGACGGCAAGCTGTACGGCCGCGGTGGGGCCGATGACGGTTACGCCGTGTTCAGTTCCCTCTGCGCCATCGCGGCCTTGAAGCAGCAGCGCGTGCCGCTCCGCCGCTGCGTGCTGCTGATCGAAGCGTCGGAGGAAAGCGGCAGCATCGATCTGCCCGCGCACTTGGAATCGTTGGGCAATGCCATCGGCGATCCCTCGCTGGTGGTCTGCCTGGATGCGGAATGCGGCGACTACGAGCGCGTCTGGTGCACGACCTCGCTGCGCGGAAATCTCACGGGTCGGCTGCAGGTGCGCGTGCTCACCGAAGGCGTCCATTCGGGCATGGCGACCGGCATCGCGGCCACGCCCTTTCGCATCGCGCAACAGCTCCTTGCGCGCCTCGAGAATCCGGCAACGGGCGAACTCCTCCTGGACGAGCTGCACAGCGACATCCCCCGGGACCGGCGTGCGCAAATCGCCGCTACGGCGGGAGTGCTGGCGGCCGGCGTTGCCGGCAAGCTGCCCTGGGCCGAGGGGGTACGCGCCGTTTCGAGCGACCCGGGCGAACTGCTTGCCAACAGCACGTGGCGCGCCACGCTGGCCGTGACGGGCGCGGACGGTCTGCCGCCGGTGTCATCCGCGGGAAACGTGTTGCTGCCGGAGATTGCGCTGAAGCTGTCGCTGCGGCTGCCGCCGACCTGCGATGCGGGCCGGGCCGCCGCGGCCGTGCGCGCGGCCCTCGAGCGCGACCCGCCCTACGGCGCGCAGGTGCGCTTCGAGGCGGACCCTGCAACGGCGGGATGGAATGCACCGGTCTTCGCGCCCTGGCTGGAGGACTCGATCGAACGCGCGTCGCAGGCCGTTTACGGCGCGCACGCGATGCATGCGGGGTGCGGCGGGACGATTCCGTTCATGGGCATGCTGGGGCGCCGGTTTCCCCGAACCCAGTTCTTCATCACGGGCGTGCTGGGGCCTCACTCCAACGCGCATGGTCCGAACGAGTTTCTCGACGTCGAGTACGCGAAGAAGCTGACGGCGTGCGTATCGATGGTCCTGGCCGACCACGGGCGCTCCTAGTTGGCGGGGCGCTCCGCCGGGCTGCCCACCAGCGCCGGCTTGTCGGTGTAGAGAGCGGGGAAGATCCGCTGGAAATTCTCCACCTTGGGCATGTCGTTATAGGCGATGTACGGGGCCGTGGGATGGTGGAACAAATAATCTTGATGGTGCGCTTCGGCCGGGTAGAAGCCCGTCAGCGGGTCCACGCGGGTGACGATGGCTTTGGGAAAGACGTGGGCTTGGTCGAGCTGCTTGATGTAGGCCTCGGCAATGCGCTCCTGCGTGCCGTCCGCGTAGAAGATGACCGATCGATATTGAGTGCCGGTATCCGGGCCCTGGCGGTTGAGCTGGGTGGGGTCGTAGACCACGGAAAAGGCGATCTGCAGCAGCTGCCCGTACGTCACCTCGGCGGGGTCGAAGGTGACCTTGACCGATTCCGCATGCCCGGTGGTTCCGGAACTCACGGTTTCGTACTGTGCCGTGGAACGGTCGCCGCCGGCGTAGCCGGCGATCGCCTGCTTGACTCCGCGCACGTGCTGGAACACGCCTTGCACCCCCCAGAAGCAGCCCCCGGCGAGGACCGCCGTCTGCAGCGGACCGGCTGCCCGGGAGGCGTCGATGGACGGCGGCGGGATGACGACCGGGGCCTCGGCGCCGAACAGCGGCGCGCGCCACAGCAGCACCCCGACGGCCGCCAGCGTCATCAGGGACGGGCCAATGGATTGCCAGCGGGATCTGGTGGATTGCCGGCGGATGCTTGAATTCGACATGGCGGTTCCTCGAGGAGATTCCGGGCCGTCGCGAGGCCGTTGAGGCGCGCTCAGGCGCGCGGGGTGAAATGCAGCGCCACCGAATTCATGCAGTAGCGCAATCCGGTCGGCCGCGGCCCGTCGTTGAACACGTGGCCCAGGTGCGCGTCGCAGCGGCGGCAGGAAATGGCCACGCGCGCCATGCCGAAGGTGGTGTCGGTGCGCTTGTCGATGTTGCGCTCCGAGATCGGCTGCCAGAAGCTCGGCCAGCCCGTCCCCGACTCGAACTTGGTGCGCGAATCATACAGGGCCGTATCGCAGCAGATGCAGTGATAGATGCCGTCGGCGTGGCTGTGCGCATACTCGCCGGTGTACGGGATTTCGGTGTCTTCCTGGCGCGTCACGCGGAAGGCGGACCCCGATAATCGACTGCGCCACTCGGCATCGGACTTGACGACCTTCGGCAGCTCGAAGACGCCGAGACTCACTCCGGCGGGCGAGAAATTCTCGATGCTCACCACGGGTGGTGCCGGCTGGGCGGGCGAGGGCTCCTGCGGCGCGGCGGCGAAGACTCTGCCCGCCGCTCCGGTGGCGGCGATGAGCCCCGCCCCGAAGCGGAGAAAGCTCCGCCGGCCCAGGTCGATGCCCAGGGTCCGATTCTCCGCGCTCGCTTCTCTCCACACCATGGGATCTTCCTCCAAAGAGTAAGACCGGACCTAAGGCGGCGTTATTTCGCGCGGCGTCCAAATAAAACAGCCCGCGGCGCGAACGCAGCGGGCTGTTGAAGCACCGATCGGAGCCCGCCGGCGCGCAAAACGCGCGCCCTTGCAGCTCAGCTTTCGAAGAAGCCCATCTTGACGCCCGCCAGTTGGACCACGTCGTTGTCGTTCAGCCGGCGCGCCTGCGGACCGATGGGCGTGCCGTTGACCAGCGGGAAGTCGTTTTCCTTGCCGCTGTCCACATGGACGATGAAGTAGCCTTCGGCACGCCGGGTGATCGCGGCGACCTGTATGCCCGGGCGGCCCAAGGTGGTGAGCGCCTTGGTCAATTCGAGCTCGCGGCCGGCGAATGCGCCGGAGAGCACCTGCAGTTTGGCTTTCGGCAGGGCCGTCGCGTTCTCCGGGATTGTGCTCGGGGAGGACGGACGCTTGGCCGCCACCGCCTTGGCGGCCTGATCGACCGCTACGCCCACCCGGCGAATGCGATCCTCGCCCTGCGTGCTCGGGGTGATGACCATGGTCTTTTCGAATTCGTCCTGCTCGACATCGGCGTCCTGGCTGTCGACGAAGCGCAATTGATGATGGCCGACGGTGATGACGTCGCCGTGCTGCATCGCATGCTTCTTGATCAGCTTGCCGTTGACGTACGTTCCGTTGGTGCTGTTCAAGTCCTCGAGGAACGAATCGTTGAGAATGTTGATGATGAGCGAGTGGTGTCCGCTCACGGCCGGATTATCGATACGAATATCGTTGTCCGGAAGGCGCCCAATGGTGTAGCGCTCTTTGTTCATGTTGTATTCCGCCAGGACTTGACCGTCCAAGCTGAGCATCAGTCGTGCCATGCAGACTCCATATCCCTAGCCGAACCATCCCAATATTTTGTCAAATATACGCCGATGCGCGGGAAACGGCTCGGTTACGTGAGCCATGATGACCGAAATGTTATCCCGCCCGCCGTTGTCGTTCGACAGTTGAATCAATTGCTTAGCAACTGTATCCAGGTTAGCACTAAAGGTGCTGATTGTTAAATGGATATCCTCGTCCTCGATCATGTCCGACAGCCCGTCGGAGCAAAGGACGTAATAGTCGCTCTTCTGCACCGGCTGCTCGTGGATCTCCACTTCGACGCTCTGTTCCACGCCGAGCGCTCGGGTGACGTAATTCTTGTTGGTCGCCCGCTGCGCCTCCTGCTGCGAATAGAAGCCGCGATCGACCAGTTCCTGCAGCAGCGAGTGGTCCAGCGTCATCTGCTCGAACCGGTTGTCCCGCAGGCGGTACAGCCTGGAATCGCCCACGTGGGCGATCGACATCGTGTTGTCGTAGAACAAGCACGCAACCACCGTCGTGCCCATCCCTTCGCATTGGGGCTGGGTCTTGGAGGTGTGGTAGATGATCTTGTTGGCGCGATGTATCGCGTCCCGCAGGATGATGCTCGGCCGATTCAAGCCGGTCTCGGGGTCCCTCACCGACAGGTCCTCGCGCATCACCGCGTCGCGCACCAGGTTGATGATGGTCTTCACGGCAATCCCGCTCGCCACCTCGCCCGCGTTGTAGCCCCCCATGCCGTCGGCCAGTACGAACAGCCCGATGTCCGCCTCGGTGCCGATCATGTCCTCGTTGTGTTCGCGGACCTTGCCGGTGTCGGTCAGGGCGACACTGGCGATTTTCCCCCGCAGGCTCATTGATCGCACGGCATTGAACACTCGTCATGGAACCCAATCATGGCTGCGCTTCCGGCAGGTGTGCCCGGCATTCTTCCAGCGCAGCCGCCATTTGACCACCCGAGTCGAAACGCGATTCGGGATTCTTGGCCAGGGCGCGATCGATGACGCGGTCGACGCACTCCGGCAGATCGGGGCGGTAGGCGCGAAGGGGCGGATGGGGCGCTTCGGCGATTTGCTGCATCAGGCCAGTCATCGAGTCGGCAACGAAGGGCAGCTGGCCGGTCAGCAGTTGAAATAGGCTAACACCCAGGGAGAACAAGTCCGAGTGACCGGTCACAGTTCGCCCCTCGAGTTGTTCGGGCGACATGAACGACGGCGTCCCCAGCACGATGCCGGTGCGCGTGTTGCCGGCTCCCGTCAGGCGCGCAATCCCGAAATCCGTGATTTTGAGCACGTTCGTGCCGGCGTCATACATGAGGTTCGCCGGCTTGATGTCGCGGTGGACGACCTGCTGCTTGTGGGCGAACCCCAGCGCCTCGGCGGCTTGCGCAACGATCTCGAGGACCTTGCGCGCGTCCATCAGGGTGCTCGGCGCCGCAAAGTCGCTCAAATGGCGGCCCTTCAGATACTCCATGGCGATGTAGGCGAGTCCGCGCTCCTCGCCGACGTCGTAGATGGTCACGATGTTCGGGTGATTCAGCCGGCCCGCCGTTTCCGCCTCGCGAAAGAAGCGCGACCGCGCCTCGACGAGCTCTCCGTCGCTGAATTCGGCGGCGAGCGGGATGGCCTTGATCGCGACCTGGCGGTTGATGGCGGTATCCCGCCCCAGGTAGACCGTGCCCATGGCCCCGCGGCCGATCTCGCGCTCGAGCACATAGCGCCCCAGGCGTTGCGGTTCCTTGCCGTTGCCGGTGCTCTGGGGTACCGGCGCGACGGCGAGCGCGGCGGGTTCGGGCGCCGGCGCAGGCTTGGGCTTCACCCGGTCGGCATCCATCAGCCGCTTCAAGCGCACGCTCACGTCCCGGTAGGTGTTGTCGATCCGGGCCAGGTGCCGGTAAACCGCGCTTGCCTGGACGGTGCGGCCGCGAAGTTCCAGCTGGTTGCCGAGGGCGTAGAGGTCCCCGACGACGGCGTCGCTGGCGTTGCGCCCCTTCAACTCCGCAAACCGCTGTTCGAAATTGTCCAGCAGCCGCGCGGTCTCGGTGCCGGGCACGGCCGAGGCCTTGGGTGCGGGCACCACCGGCGCCACGGAGGAGTTCCGGGCCCAAACCACCAGCGCCCCGCCCCCGGCCAATGCCAGGAATCCCGGCAGCCACAGCCAGGAACTCGCGTGCGCAAGCAATCTGAGCAGCAGGTCCGCCCCCAGGAATCCAATGCCCGCGATCGCTGCAATCAGCCCGAGTTTTCGCATGCAATAAACATAATCCACGTTTGAGGCGCGCAGTATAGGTGATCGGGCGCCTCAGGCAGCAATGCTAAGCTCACAAATTCTACGAATAAGGGGCCCGAATGGCGAAGCTGAAAGAGGCGTATGTCTGCCAAAACTGCGGAACTGCTTCACCAAAATGGCAGGGACAATGTCCGGCGTGCGCCGAGTGGAACACGCTGGCCCTCGAGGCGGTGCCCGCCGCCCCGGGCCGCGGCGCGCGCAGTTCGGCGCGCACTTCCCGGGCCGACGCGACCTCGTTGGCCGCCGAGGCGGCGTCCGACCAGCCGCGCCTGGCCACCGGATCGGCCGAGCTGGATCGCGTACTGGGGGGCGGCCTGGTCGCCGGCTCGGTCACCTTGATCGGGGGCGATCCCGGCATCGGCAAGTCCACGCTGATGCTGCAGGCCGCGGCGGCACTCGATGCCGCCGGTCCCGTGCTCTACGCCACGGGAGAGGAGTCGCTGAAACAGGTGGCGCTGCGCGCCCGGCGCCTCGGGTTGGCGGACACGGCGGCGCGGCTGATCGCCGAGACCGGGGTGGAGCGGATCATCGGGGCGGCCGAGGCTTCGGGCGTCCGGGTGCTCATCGTCGATTCGATTCAAACCGCGCACTCGGAACGCATCGAGGCCGTGCCGGGCGCCGTGTCGCAGCTGCGCGAGTGCACCGCCGAGTTGGTGCGGTTCGCCAAGGCGAGCGGCACGGCGGTGCTGCTGGTCGGCCACGTCACCAAGGAAGGGCAGATCGCCGGGCCCCGCGTGCTCGAGCACATGGTCGACACCGTGCTTTATTTCGAAAGCGACACCGGGAGCCGGTTCCGGGTGCTGCGGTCGGTCAAGAACCGGTTCGGGGCCGCCAACGAAATCGGCGTATTCGCCATGGCCGAACACGGCTTGCGCGAAGTGACGAATCCTTCGGCGATCTTTCTGTCCCGCCACGCCGAACCGGTATCCGGCAGCGTCGTCACCGTCATGCGCGAAGGCACGCGCTCCCTGCTGGTGGAAGTTCAGGTGCTGGCCGATACCAGTCTCGGCGCCAATCCGCGCCGCGTGGCCGTGGGGATCGACGGCAACCGGCTGACCATGCTGCTCGCCATCGCCCATCGCCACGCAGGCCTGCTGCTCGGCGGCCAGGACGTGTTCGCCAACGTGGTGGGCGGCGTGCGTCTTGCCGAGACCGCAGGCGACCTCGCGATCGTGCTGGCGGCGCGGTCGAGCCTGCAGGACGCGCCCCTGCCGAATGCGCTGGTGGCCTTCGGCGAGCTGGGGCTCGCCGGCGAGATTCGCCCGGTGCCGTTCGGCGAGGAGCGCCTGCGGGAGGCCGCCAAGCACGGGTTCAAGCTGGCCTTGGTGCCGGAGGCCAACGTTCCGAGGCGCCCGCCGGACGGGATGACGGTGCGGGGCGTGACGCGCCTCCACCAGGCGCTCGACGCGTTCTAGCGCGGGCGCCGCCGCGCAGATGCCCGCTCAGGCGGGCTCGGGGGGGCGGACGCGCACGGTCTTGATGGCGTTGTCGCCGGTCTGCAGGACCTCGAGCATGTAGTCGGCCAGCTTCAGCGTCGTGCCGGGCTCGGGGATGGCTTCCAGGAATTCGACGATCAGGCCGTTCAGCGTCTTCGGTCCGTCCGTGGGCAGATTCCAGCGCATCGAGCGGTTCAGCGCGCGGATCGTCGTCGAGGCGTTGACGACGTAGCTGCCGTCGGTGTCTCGATGCACGTCCTTGTGCATCATGGTGGCCGGGTCGGTGGTGAATTCCCCCACGATCTCCTCGAGGATGTCCTCCAGGGTGACGAGGCCCTGGATGTCGCCGTATTCGTCGACCACGAACGCCAGGCGGCGTTTTTCGCGCTGAAAATTCAGCAGCTGCGTGTTCAGCGTGGTGCCGGAGGGCACGAAGTACGTGTCGCGCGCGCTCGCCGCGTCGATGAGCGTCTTGCGCTCCAGCTTGCCGCGCGCAAGCTCGTGCACCACGCGCTTCATGTGCAGCACGCCGATGATGTGGTCGATCTCCCCTTCGTAGAGCGGCAGCCTCGTGTGCTGGCTCTGCCGCAGCTGCTCCAGGATCTCCTCCCAATCGCCGTGGACGTCGATGCCGACGATTTCGACGCGCGGCACCATGATGTCCTCGACCGTGGCGGTTTCGAGGTCGAGGATGCTGACCAGCATCTGCTGGTGGCGATGCGGGATCATCGCCCCCGCCTCGGCCACCACGGTGCGCAGCTCTTCGCTGCTGAGGGAGTGCGAGGCCTGCTGCTGCGAGACTCCGAACAGGCGCAACACGCCGTTCGCCAGCAGGTTGGTCGCCCAAACGAAGGGGTAGAGCACGTACAGCAGCGGCGTATAGACGTAGGCCGCCGGCAGCGCGAGGCGCTCCGGATGCAGCGCGCCGTAGGTCTTGGGCGCCACCTCGCAGAAGATCAGCAGGATCAGCGTCAGCGCCACGGCGCCGAGCGCCACCAGGAATTCCCCCCCGAGGCGCAGCGCGATGAAGCCCACCAGCATCGGCGCGGCCACGTTGACGATGGTGCTCAACAAGAGGATCAACCCGATCAGCCGGTCCGGGTGCGCGAGCAGCGCCTCGGCGAGCCGCGCGCCGCGGTGGCCTTTCTTGGCGCGGTGCTTGAGTCGGTAGCGGTTGAGGCTCATGAGCGCGGTTTCGCTTCCGGCGAAGAAGGCGGCCAGCAGCAGCAGCAGCGTCAGCCCGGCGAGGAGGACACCAACTGAGGGATGCGCCATGTCTCGTGCGGGGTCAGCCGTAATGCCGGCCGAGCAGGGTTTCGAGCACGAATTTCGACCCGAAATAGGCGAGGGCGAGCGTGGCGAACCCCGTCAGGGTCAGCCGCACGGCCGAGCGCCCGCGCCAGCCGTAGCGGTACCGTCCCATGAGCAGGATCCCGAAGATCACCCAGGCGGCCAGCGACAGCACCGTCTTGTGGATGAGATGCTGTTCGAACAGATTGGTGACGAACACGAACCCGGTCAACAGAGCCACCGAGAGCAGGACGAAGCCCGCGCCGATGAGCCGAAACATCACCTTCTCCAGCGCATCGATCGGCGGCAGTATGCTCGGCAGGTCGACCAGCCGCCGCGTATGCAGGCGCCGGTCCAGGAAGAGCAGCAGCAGGGCGGTCACCGCCGCCGCGAACAACAGCGCCGCCGCCCCCATGGACAATACGATGTGCGTGGTCAGCTCCCAACCGGGCATGTTCTCGGCGGGGTAGGCGCGGCCACGGTCGGTCACGGCCGCCCCGAATGCGGCGCAGGCGAGGAGGATGGCGCCGAGCACGCGGTGGCGCCGCTCCATGCAAATGAAGCAGGCGAGCGCGGCGAGAGTCCAGCCGAGCATCGACATGGCTTCGAGCAGGCTGATGGAGACCGGGCCGGCGATGCGCATCATGCGCACAATGGCGTCCGAGTGGGCCAGGATGGCCGTGAGCGCCAACACCCACGCGAGGGGGCTCAAGCGCGGGTTGGCGACGCTTCGTAGCATGACCCAGGCACTGGCGGTGTAGAGAAGAAACAGGGTTATTGCAAGGATCACGGCGCCGAAATGATGACACAAGCGCGCAGGTGCGCCTAGCCGGGCGGCGATTCGAACGGTACCATTGCCGGCATGTTCGATCGACTGACTTCGGGTTTATCCAAGGCGCTCGGCGCGCTCTCCGGGCGCGGCCATCTGACCGAGGACAACATCGCCGACACGGTGCGGCAGGTGCGGCTGGCGCTGCTCGATGCGGATGTCGCGTTATCCGTGGTCAAGACCTTCACCGAGGCCGTCAGGGCGCGGGCGGTGGGGGTGGAGGTCACCAAGAGCCTGACCCCCGGCCAGGCCTTCATCAAAGTGGTGCACGAGGAACTCGTCCGGCTCATGGGCGAGCCCAGCACCGGCCTCAACCTGCGGGCGCAGCGCCCCGTCGTGGTGCTGCTGGCGGGATTGCAGGGCGCAGGCAAGACCACCACCGCGGGCAAGCTCGCGCGCTGGCTGATCGAAAAGCAGAAGAAAAAGGTGCTGATGGCGAGCACCGACGTGTACCGGCCGGCCGCCATCCTGCAGCTGCAGACGTTGGCCGCGCAGGTGGGCGCCGGGTTTGCCAAGGGCGACGCGAGCGAAGCGCCGGTGGCGATCGCGCGCCGAGCCCTGACCGAGGCCACGCTCCAGGCCTACGACGTTTTGCTGCTCGACACGGCGGGGCGCCTGCACGTCGATGCGGAAATGATGGCGGAGGTCCGGGAACTGGAAGCCGAGATCAAACCGCACGAGCGGCTGTTCGTCGTCGACAGCATGGCGGGCCAGGATGCCGTGAACGCCGCCAGCGCGTTCAACCAGGCGCTGAGCCTGACCGGCGTGATTCTCACGAAGGCCGACGGCGATGCCCGGGGCGGCGCCGCGCTCTCGGTGCGCCAGGTCACGGGCAAGCCGATCCTGTTCGTCGGCACGGGCGAGAAGTCCGAGGCGCTCGAACTGTTCCAGCCCGAACGGATTGCCTCCCGGATTCTGGGGATGGGCGATGTGCTGTCGCTGGTGGAACAGGTCCAGTCCCAAGTCGATCAGGAAAAGGCGGAAAAGCTTGCCAGGAAGATCAGCAAAGGCAAGGCGTTCGATCTCTCGGATTTGCGCGACCAACTGGCGCAGCTGCAAAAGATGGGCGGATTGTCGGCGGTTCTGGACAAGCTGCCCGCCCAGATGCAGGCCAACGCGGCCGCGGCGGCCGGCGTGGCCGACCCCAAGACCCTGAAGCGCCAGATGGGCATCATCGACTCCATGACCCCGCGAGAGCGCCGCAGGCCGGAGATGATCGACGCGTCGCGCAAGCGCCGCATCGCCGCCGGGTCCGGCGTCCCCCTGCCGGAGGTGAACCGGCTGCTGAAACAGTTCGATCACATGCAAAAAACCATGAAAAAGATGATGAAAGGCGGCATGTTGAAGAACATGATGCGGGGCATGGCGGGCCGCTTCCCGCCCCCGGGAATGGGCCGGTAGGGCAGGTTTCAGACGTTCCTGAGGCGCGCTGCCGCGCAATCTTTTGGGATATTCTGGTTGCCCTGAAGCCCTTAAATTCATTATAATTAGCGGCTAGGCATTGCAAAGCGGGAAACAAGATGGTGACGATCCGTTTGACTCGGCGGGGTGGCAAGAAGACTCCCTTCTATCACGTCGTGGTGACCGACAGCCGTAAGCGGCAGGGTGGCACGAGCTTGGAGAGCGTGGGCCTGTTCAATCCCGTGGCGCGCGGCGCGGAGATCAAGCTGCGCCTGAACGTGGCGCGGATCGAGCACTGGTTGGCCAAAGGCGCGCACATGTCCGATCGTGTGAAGTTCCTGTTGACCTCGTACCGCAAACAGGCCGCGTAAGACCTTCAGGCTGCCCGATGGCGATGAGCGATGAATCCTCCTCGCTCATGGAGCTTGGAGTGGTGGGGGCGCCGTTCGGCGTCCGCGGGTGGGTCAAGCTACGGTCGTTTACGGAGCCGCCCGATCGCTTGCTGGCGCATCGAACGGTGCAGCTGGGACTTCGCGGCTCCTGGACGACGTGCCGGATCGAGGAGAGCGGCCGCAGCGGCGGACAGTTGACGGCCAAGCTCTCCGGAGTGAACGACCGGGACCAGGCGCAGGCCTTGCGCGGCGCCCGGGTCTGCGTGCCGCGCAGCGAGCTGCCGCCGGGCGACGACAGGGAGTTCTATCGAGCCGACTTGGTCGGCTGCGACGTGGTGAACCTGGCCGGCCGGATGCTCGGGAAGGTCAGCCACTTCGTGGAATCGCCGGCTCAGGTATTGATGGTGGTGCGCGGCGAGCAGGAATATTGGGTGCCGGCCGTGCCGCAGTTTGTGCGCCGGGTGGACCTGCGAATTCGGCGCGTGGTGGTGGATTGGGACGACGCGGCCTCTTGAGGCCCCTGCTGGGCGGCTCGGGCGGCCCGGTGTGACAGCTATGCATATCGCGGTCGTGTCGTTGTTTCCGGTGATGATCCGTGAAGCGTTGCTGCACGGGGTGCTCGGACGCGCCATCGAGCGCGGGATTCTCGACGTGTCGTGCTTCGATCCGAGGGATCATGCGTCGGACGTGCACAGGACGGTCGACGACAGGCCCTACGGCGGCGGCCCGGGCATGGTGCTCAAGATCGGGCCGTTGCGCAGCGCACTGCGAATGGCGGTGGCCGGCGCGCCGGCCGGCAGCCGGCGCGTGTATCTGGGCGCCGATGGGCAGCGTTTCGAGCAGGGCATGGCGCGGGCGGCGAGCAAGAGCCCGGGTCTGGTGCTGGTGGCGGGCCGCTACGAGGGCGTGGACGAGCGCTTCCTCGAGACGGAGATCGACGAGGTATGGTCGATCGGCGATTACGTGCTGACCGGCGGCGAACTGCCGGCGCTGGTGGTCATCGACGCGATCGGGCGGCTGCTTCCCGGCGTGCTGGGATGCGCCGAGTCGGCCGCGCAGGAGTCGTTCAGCGACGGCCTGGTGGATTGGCCGCATTACACGCGGCCTCTGTCGGAGGCCGGCCGCACGGTGCCCGACGTGCTGGCTTCCGGCGACCACGCCGCCATCCGGCGCTGGCGCCTGCGGCAGGCGCTGGGCCGCACCTGGCTGCGCCGGCCGGAGTTGCTGGAGCGCCGTGATTTGACCGCGGAAGAGCGGGAGCTTTTGGAAGAATTCAAGATCGAACGTGCCGAGCGCACGGGTGGGAATCGTCCCTGAGTTTTCAGATGAGGGCAGCGGAATGAACAAGATTATCCAGGCATTGAACGGCGAGCGCGCCACGCGCAAGTTTCCGGATTTCAACCCAGGGGACACCGTGGTCGTCCAGGTCAAGGTGGTCGAGGGTGACCGCGAGCGCGTTCAGGCCTACGAGGGCGTGGTGATCGCCAAGAAGAACCGCGGCTTGAATTCCTCCTTCACGGTGCGCAAGATCTCGCATGGCGAGGGCGTCGAGCGCGTGTTCCAGACGCATAGCCCGTCGATCAGCGAGGTCAGCGTCAAGCGGCGCGGCGCGGTGCGCCGGGCGAAGCTCTACTACCTGCGCGATTTGTCGGGCAAGGCCGCGCGCATCGACGAGAAGATCTGATCGGCGGAAGTTTCCACGGGCCGTGAATGGGCGGGGAGAATCGACTCGCTGCGGCCGGAGGCGTTGAATGAGCGGCGGATCGGCTCTTCGTGGGTTCTTCGGACTCGTCTGGCGGATGCTGGAGGGCCTGCGCCGGGTCCTGAACCTGCTGCTGTTGCTGATCGTCTTCGGCTTCGTGCTGGCCGCACTGCACACGTCGATCCCCACGGTGCCGCGGTCCGCGGCCCTGGTGGTCGCCCCGGAAGGCGAGCTGGTCGAGGAACTCTCGAGCGACCCGCTGCGCCGCGCCTTCGGCGAGGCTTCCGGCGGCCCCGCGCCGGAAACCCTCCTGAAAGACGTGGTCGATGCCATTACCCTGGCCAAGAGCGATTCCCGGATCAAGCTCATCGTCCTCGAAGTCGGCAATCTGAGCCCGTCCGGCCTCTCCAAGCTGCAGGAAATCGCCGCGGCATTGCGCGATTTCCGCGCCGCCGGCAAGCGCGTGGTCGTGGCGGCCGATTCGCTGGACCAGACGCAGTACTATCTGGCCGCGCAGGCCGGCGAGGTGTACCTGGATCCGCTCGGCCTGGTGTACGTCGACGGCTTCAGCTATTACCGCATGTTCCTGAAGGACGCCATCGAGAAACTCAACGTCGACGTCAATGTCTTCCGTGCCGGCACCTTCAAGAGTTTCACGGACCAGTTCTCGCGCAGCGACATGGCGCCCAGCGAGCGCGAGGAGAGCTCCGTGTGGCTCGATGCGCTGTGGAACGCCTACTGCCAGGACGTCGCGCGCGCCCGGTCGCTGCCCGCCAACGCACTCAATGACTACATCGCCGACGAACCCGCGGCCTTGAGCGCGGTGCGGGGCGACGCCGCCAAACTCGCGCTGCAGAAGGGTCTCGTGACCGCCCTCAAGAGCCGCCGGCAGCTGGCCGACGATTTGAAGGGCCTGGTCGGCGAGGATGAGTCCAATCATTCGTTCAATCAGATCCGGATCGAGCCGTATCTCGCGGCCACGCGCGCCAAGCGCGTACTGAAGCCCAAGGCCGAGGCTCGCGTGGGCATCGTCGTGGCATCGGGAGAAATTCTCGACGGCCACCAGCCGCCCGGCACCATCGGCGGCGACAGCACCGCAGACCTGCTGCGCCAGGCGCGCTACGACAAGACGGTCAAATCAGTGGTGCTGCGCATCGACAGTCCGGGCGGCAGCATGTTCGCATCCGAGCAGATTCTTCGGGAAATCCAGGCCCTGCGCAAAGCCGGCAAGCCGGTGGTGGTCTCGATGAGCACCTATGCGGCCTCCGGCGGCTACTACATCGCCGCCGCGGCGAATCAGATTTTCGCGAGCCCCACGACGCTGACCGGCTCCATCGGGGTGTTCTCCGTGGTGCCGACCTTCCAGCGGACGCTGGAGCGGCTTGGCGTCAAGGTGGACGGCCTGGGCACCACGCCGCTCGCCGGCGACATGCGGGTGGACCGCACGCTCGGACCGGCCGCCCGCCAGATCCTGCAGCAGTCCGTGGACCACGCCTATTCCGAGTTCCTGCAGCGCGTGAGCGAGGGGCGCAAGAAGCCGGTGGAGGATGTCGACAAGATCGCCCAGGGCCGCGTCTGGGCCGGCGTCGACGCGCAGCGCATCGGGCTGGTCGATCATCTGGGCGGCCTCAAGGACGCCACCGATGCCGCGGCGAAGCTCGCCGAGCTGGGCCCCGACTACGGCGTCGACTACATCGAGTCCGAGCACTCGCTGCGCGAGCAACTGCTGATGCAGCTGCGCTCGCAGGCGCTCGCGCTGGGCCGCGCGGCCGGCATCGTCCCGGTGCGCAGCGAGCTCGAGCGGGCCCTCGACCCGGTGCTCGATCAGGCGCGCTCCATTGCCCGGCTGAACGATCCTCGCGGGCTGTACGCCTACTGTTGGTGCCGCGAACCGCGCTCGAGCTTGAAGGGCCTTCTCTACCACTAGGGCCTGCCTGCGGCGGGCGGCGGCGTGGGGGGCGGGACCCCGCATCTGCCCGAAACGAGACTTGCATTCAGGACGGCCCGGTGCGGTTTGCGGTTATCTTGCGCCATGGTTGCGCAGCCCGTGCCGGATGCGAATATCCCCGTCGGCGGCCAGGTCGGCCTGGTTCTGCCCGGGGGCGGCGCGCGCGCCGCCTACCAAGTGGGCGTGCTCCGCGGGATCGCCCATCTGCTCCCGGGCGAACCCTGTCCCTTTCCGATCGTGGTCGGCACGTCCGCCGGCGCGGTGGCGGCGGCCGTGCTCGCGACCGAGGCGTTTCGCTGGCACAAGGCCGTCGACTCCCTCGAACGGGTCTGGGCGAATTTTCACGTCGACCAGGTGTTCAAGGCCGATACCTTCAGCATGCTGCGCTCGGGCCTGCATTGGGGTGCGTCCCTCCTGTCCGGCGGCCTGCTGCCGCCGCCGCCGGCGCTCCTCGACAACACGCCGTTGCGCGAATTGCTGGAGCGTAATATCCGCTGGAAACACCTGCGGATCAGCGTGCGCCGCCGCGCGGTGAGGGCGCTCGCGCTGTGCGCGACCAGCTACGACGACGCCGCCTCCATCGCCTTTTTCGACGGCGTGCCCGAGGCGGCGAACTGGGATCGCGTGCAGCGCCTCGGGCGCCGCGGGCCGCTGACGCTCGAACACCTGATGGCGAGCATGAGCGTGCCGTTCCTGTTCCCGCCCGTCAGGGTCGATGGGCAGTATTTCGGCGACGGGGCGCAGCGGCAGCTATGGCCGCTGAGCCCCGCCATCCACTTGGGCGCCGACCGGCTCCTCATCATCGGCGTGCGCGCCGAAGGGGGCGCGGGGCTCAATGCGCCGCCCGAGGCCGTCCAGCCATCGCCGACGCCGGGCCAGCTCTTCGGCTACATGCTGGACACGCTGTTCATGGACCAGATCTTCGCCAACGTCGAGCACGTGGCGCGCTTGAATCACGTCGCCAAGGTTGCGCCCGGGGCCGTCCCCGGCATGCGCAAGGTGGCCACGCTGTTGATCGTACCGAGCGAGGATCTGCAGTCCATCGCCGCGCGCCACGTGAAGAGCCTGCCGCGGGGCCTGCGGGCCCTGATGCGCGTCATGGGTGCGCGAGGCCCGGCGGGAGCCCAGCTCGCGAGCTACCTCATGTTCGAGGCGTCGTTCACCCGGGAACTCATCGCGCTTGGGCTTCGCGATGCCATGGCGCAGCGCCAGGAACTGCTGGACTTTCTCGGCGGCGGCGAGCTCTCGCGCACGATCATGCTCCCCGCGTTGCGCATGCGCTGAGCGATCAGCGTGTATAGTTGGCGCCCTTGGCGGAGCGGTTGGCCGTCCGGGAGCGTCGCATGATGATCATTTACGGTTCGTCGATTTCCCCCTTCGTGCGCAAGGTGGTCGCGTTCGCGGCGGAGAAGGGGCTGGAGTTCAAGGCGAAGGGCGTCGTCCTCAACTCGCAGGACCCCGACTTCCGGGCGGCGAGCCCATTCGGGAAGATGCCGGCCCTGCGCGACGGCGACTACATGCTGGCCGATTCGAGCGCGATCGTGACCTACCTGGATGCGTTGAAGCCCGACCCGCCGCTGATTCCGAGCGAGCCGCGCGCGCGGGGCAAGGCGATCTGGTGGGATGAGTTCGCCGACACCATTCTGATGGCCGCCGGCCTCAAGATCTTCTTCAACCGCGTCGTTGCGCCGCGCTTCCTCGGGCAGGCGGGGGACGCCGCGGCGGCGGACCGGGCGGCCGAACAGGAACTCCCGCCGCTGCTCGATTACATCGAGCGCTCGCTGCCGGAATCGGGATGGCTGGTCGAGGACCGGCTGACGCTCGCCGATATCGCGGTGGCCACCGGATTCGCCAACCTGCGCTATGCCGGCTGTCCGGTGCAGGCGGGGCGGCACCCGAGGCTCGCGGAGTTCGTCGACAAGGTGTTGGCGAGACCGAGCTTCGCGCGCTCGCTGGCCCACGACGCCAAGCTGCTCGGGGGGTAGGGCGCGATGTGCTAGAGGGCCGCCCAGTCCAGGATCACCTTCCCCGACTTGCCCGAGTTCATGACCTCGAATCCGTCGCGGTAGTCGTTGACGCCGAGGCGATGGGTAATGACGGGCCGAACGTCCAGGCCGCTCTGGAGCATGCTCGACATCTTGTACCAGGTCTCGAACATCTCCCGGCCGTAGATGCCCTTGATGACCAATCCCTTGAAAATCACCTGATTCCAGTCGATGGCGGTCTCGCCCGGCGGAATGCCGAGCATGGAGATGCTGCCGCCGTGGTTCATGGTGCGCAGCATGTCGCGGAACGCGGCGGCGTTGCCAGACATTTCGAAGCCCACGTCGAAGCCTTCCTCCATGCCGAGCTCCTGCATCGCGTCGTCCAGTTTCTCGCGCGATACGTTCAGGGCCTTCGATGCGCCCATGGCCGCGGCCAGCCCCAGGCGGTAGTCGTTCACGTCCGTGATCACCACGTGCCGTGCGCCGCAATGCCGGGCGATGGCCACGGCCATGATGCCGATGGGACCTGCGCCGGTGATGAGCACGTCCTCGCCCACGACGTTGAAGGCGAGCGCGGTGTGCGTCGCATTGCCGAACGGGTCCAGGATCGAGGCGATCTCATCGTCGATGGCGGACGGCAGCTTGAAGACATTGGAGGCGGGGATGGCGAGGTATTGGGCGAAGGCCCCGGGCCGATTCACGCCGACGCCCTGGGTGTTGCGGCACAGATGCCTGCGTCCGGCGCGGCAGTTGCGGCAATGCCCGCAGGTGATGTGGCCCTCGCCGGAGACCCGGTCGCCGATTTGCACGCCGCGCACCTCGCCGCCCAGGTCGACGATCTCGCCGGAATATTCGTGGCCGACCGCCATGGGAACCGGGACCGTCTTCTGCGCCCAGGCGTCCCAGTTGTAGATGTGCATGTCGGTGCCGCAGATCGCCGTGCGGTGCACCTTGATGAGCACGTCGTTGTGCCCCACGGGCGGCTCGGGCACGTCCTGCATCCAGATGCCGGGCTCCGCGTGTGCCTTCACGAGTGCTTTCATGGCGGCTCCGTTAGGGAATGATTCCGAGCTCGCGACCGGCCCGGCCGAATGCCTCGACCGCGCGGTCGAGCTGTTGCGTGGTGTGCGCGGCGCTCATCTGCGTGCGGATGCGCGCCTTGCCGTGCGGCACGACCGGAAAGGAAAAGGCGACGACGTAGACGCCATCGTCCTGCAGCCGTTCCGCGAGGCGCACCGCCAGCGGAGCATCGCCCAGCATGACGGGGATGATGGGGTGCTCGCCCGGCAGGAGCGCGAACCCCAACGCCTGCATGCGCGACCTGAAGTGGCGCGAATTCGCGTGCAGCCGCTCGCGCAGGTCCGGCGAGGTCTCCAGCAAATCCAGCACGCGCAGCGTCCCCGCGGCCACCGGCGGCGCGATACTGTTCGAGAACAGGTAGGGGCGCGAGCGCTGGCGCAGCCAGGCGACGATTTCCCGGCGCGCGGCGACATAGCCGCCGCTCGCGCCGCCGAGGGCCTTGCCGAGGGTTCCGGTCATGATGTCGACGCGGTCCATGACGCCCCGAAGTTCGTGCGAGCCGCGGCCCCGGGCGCCGATGAATCCCGTGGCATGGGAATCATCGACCATCACCAGGGCGCTGTGCCGCTCGGCCAGAGCGCAGATCTCGCCCAAGCGGGCTATCGATCCGTCCATGGAGAACACGCCGTCGGTGGCGATCAGGCGCACCCGGGCGTTCTGCGAGTCCTTCAGCGCCGTTTCGAGCTCGTTCATGTCGTTGTTGGCGTAGCGCAGCCGCCGCGCCTTGCACAGGCGGATGCCGTCGATGATGCTCGCATGATTCAGCGAATCGCTGATGACCGCATCCTGCTCGTCGAGCAGGGTTTCGAACAATCCGCCGTTCGCATCGAAGCAGGACGAGTACAGGATCGTGTCCTCCATGGACAGATACCGGCTGAGCCGCTCCTCCAGTTCGCGGTGCACGCGCTGCGTCCCGCAGATGAAGCGCACCGAGGCGGCGCCGTAGCCGTAACGGTCGAGAGCGTGATGGGCGGCCTCGACCACGGCCGGATGGTTCGCGAGCCCGAGGTAGTTGTTGGCGCACAGATTGATCATGCTGCGCCCGTCGGCGAGCTCCACCACCGGCCCCTGCGCGCCCGCGATGACCCGTTCGCGCTTCAGCAGGCCGGCGGATTCGAGCGCCGCAGTCTGCCCCGCGAGGCGCCCGCGAAATTCGTCGATGCAGCTCATGCGGGTATTATAGCGGCGGCGGCACATCACAGGGGCGGGTCTCGTTCATGATCTCGAGCGGCGCAGGCGATCACCGGTTGGACAAGTGGTTGTGGCACTGCCGTTTCTACAAGACACGCAGTCTTGCGACGGCCGCCATCGCCGGCGGCAAGGTTCACTTGAATGCCGAGCGGGTCAAGCCCGCGCATCGGGTGCGAGTGGGCGACCGGCTCAGCGTGGTCCTGGAGGGCGTGGTCGCCGAATTCGAAGTGCTTGGCCTGCCGGCGCGCCGCGGTCCCGCGGCCGAAGCGCAGGCGAATTATCTCGAGACCCCCGCGAGCACGCAGCGCCGGGCGCATCTCAGGGAGCAGCAGAAGCTCGCGCAGATCTCGCGCCCGCGCCCGGATTCCCGGCCGGACAAGCGGGACCGGCGCCGGCTGATGCGCTTGCAGCGGGATCAGGGTTGACGGAGCGGGTCCGGGCTCGAACTCAAGGCCAGTGGTCCATGCTCTCCGGATCGTCCAGGTCGCAGGCGTCGGCCGCTTCAGGTTGAAGCGTGACCCAAGCGGCATGGCGCCATTGCGCGGTGACCAGGCCCGCGGTCGGCAGGTCGCGCGCCCCGGGACTCGGTCCGAATCGGCTGGCGACCTGGCTCAATCCCGGGTTGTGTCCGCAGATGAGCACGTGATGGGCGGCCCAATTGCGCCGGCACAACAGCTGCCAGATGCTCTCCGGCGAGGCCAGGTACAGCTCCCGCGCGCCTCGCAGGCTCTTGGGGTCGATGTCGCAGGCGCCGGCCACGATGGATGCCGTCGTCCAGGTCCGTTCCGCGGGACTCGCGAGAATGAGATCGGGAACGAGCCCGCGCCGGACCAGCCGGCCGCCCATCTCCTGCGCCTCGTTGGCGCCGCGCCGGGTGAGCGCGCGCTCGTAATCCACAGCGCACGACTCGATGGGCTGCGCCTGCCCGTGCCGGAGCAGCGTCAGCCGGAGCGGACCCACACGTGCCCGTCCGTGACTCTCGTTTCGAAGACGCGAATCGGTTCATACGCGGGCGGCGTCAGCGCGCGCCCGGTTCGCAGACAGAACCGCGCGCCGTGCCGGGGACAGACGATCTCGGCGCCTTCGACCGCGCCGCCCGTCAGTTCGGCGCCGTCGTGGGTGCAGATGTCCTCGACCGCGAAGAATTCCTCGCCGCTGCGCGCCACGGCGATCATCCGGCGCCCCGCGACGATGGAAATCGCCTCGCCGTCGCGCAGCGCCGCCGCCGGTCCCGCATCGATCCAATTCATGGGTTGCCTCGCATCACCGCCGGCTGTGCTCACATCATCCCGGTTTGCAGGCGAGCCTCGTCGGACATCATGGTCTGGTTCCACGGCGGATCGAACACCAGCTCCACGTTGGCCCGCGTCACGGTCGGCACCATCTCGACCTTGTCGCGCACGTCCTGGACCAGCACCTCCCCCATGCCGCAGCCGGGCGCCGTGAGCGTCATCTTGATGTCCACGGTTCGCGTCGCATCCTCGTTCCGGGTGACCTCGCATTCATAAACCAGCCCCAGGTCGATGATGTTCACCGGGATCTCCGGGTCGTAGCAAGTCTTGAGCTGGCGCCAGATGATGGTTTTGATGTCTTCCTCCGAGGCGCCCGGGGGCACCTCAGGGGCCACGGCCGCGGACTTGCCGATGGCGTCCGCCTCCTGGCCGGCGATGCGGAACAGATTGCCGTCGATGTACACCGTGAAGCTGCCGCCCAGCGCCTGGGTGATGTAGCCGACCGACCCCAGCTTGAGGTTGACGGAAACGCCTGCCGGAATCGCGATGGCATTGACGTCGCGCTGCACGACGATGGGCTCATTTTCGTAAGAATGCATGGGTCCTCGGGGTCATTCGGTGGAGACCGCCGCCGGGTGCTGCGGGTCGGGAGAGCGCAGGGCGGAGGCGAGCGTGTGCCAGCACAGGCTCGCGCATTTGACGCGCGCCGGGTACTCCCGGACGCCGGACAGCGCCGCCAGCTTGCCGAGCTGCTCGCCGGACGCCCCGTCGTCGGTCAGCATGTCGTGCACCCGTTCGAACAGCCCGAGGGCGTCGGCGCGCGTGCGGCCCTTCACCGCCTCGGTCATGAGCGAGGCCGACGCGGTGGAGATGGCGCAGCCCTCGCCTTCGAAACGGATATCGGTGATGGTGTCGCCCGACATTTTGAGCCGGACGGTCAGCCGGTCGCCGCACATCGGATTGAAGCCTTCGACGCTGGCGTCGGCACCGTCGAGCGGGCCGAAATTGCGCGGCTTGCGATTGTGATCGAGGATCACATCTCTATAAAGATCATCTAGTTCCATGGGATTCTTGCCGGCGGCCTCACGCAAAAATGGAGCGGCTCCGGCGAATACCCGCGGCCAGGCGGTCGATTTCTCCGAAGGTGTTGTAGAACGCGAACGAGGCGCGCGCGGTGCCCGGCAACTTGAAGTAGTCCATCACCGGCATGGCGCAGTGGTGGCCCGTGCGGACGGCGATGCCGTCCTCATCGAGGATGGTTCCCAGATCATGCGGGTGCACGCCCGCCACCACGAAGGAGACGAGGCTGGCTTTCTCCTGCGCCGTGCCCACGATCCGCAAGCCGTCGATCCGGCCCAGGACATCGGTGGCGTAGCCGAGCAGCGCATGCTCGTGAGCCCGCGCTCCCGCCAGGTCCATGGCCTGCAGGTAGGCGATGGCGGATCCCAAGCCGATGGCGCCCGCGATGTTCGGCGTCCCCGCTTCGAACTTGTAGGGCAGGGCGTTGTACGTGGTCTTGCCGAAGGTCACGGCGAGGATCATGTCGCCGCCCCCCTGCCATGGCGCCATGCCTTCCAGTATCGATTCGCGCCCGTAGAGCACGCCGATGCCGGTGGGCGCGAACAACTTGTGTCCCGAGAACGCGTAAAAATCGCAGCCCAGGTCCTGAACGTCCACGCTCATGTGGGGCACCGCCTGGGCTCCGTCGACCAGCGTGACGATGCCGCGGGCCTTGGCGGACGCCATCAAGCGCTTCACCGGCAGGACGGTGCCCAGGGCATTGGAGACGTGGGCGCAGGCGAAGAGGCGGGTCCGGTCGGACATCAGCGCCTCGACCGCCTCGGCGTGAATTTCGCCGGATTGGTCCATGGGCGCCACCACGAGTTTCGCCCCGGTCTGTTCGCAGACCATCTGCCAGGGCACGATGTTCGCGTGGTGCTCGAGGTAGGTGATGAGGACCTCGTCGCCGGCCGCGAGCCGCGGCCGCGCGTAACTCTGCGCGACCAGATTGATGGCCTCGGTCGTGCCGCGCACGAAAATCACCTCGTGCCGGGAGCGCGCATGGATGAACTCCATCACCCGGTCCCGGGCCGCCTCATAGAGCGCCGTCGCCTCCTGGCTCAACGTGTGCACGCCTCGATGGATGTTGGCGTGATGGTGCCGCTCGTAGTCGCCGACCGCCGCTATGACGGCTTCCGGCTGCTGCGCCGATGCGCCGTTGTCGAGATAGGCGAGCGGTTTACCGTGAATCAATCGCGCGAGCACCGGAAAGTCCTCACGGACGGATCTCACGTCAAATTGAATTTCTTTCTTTAAAGCTATGTTTTTCATCGAAAATTATTCAAGGTAGTGGAATCCGGCAATTGCGCGATCAAGGCATCCTCCAGGGCGCTGCGCGCCGCGGGCACCGACATTTGGGCCAGGACGTCGGAAAGAAAGGCATACACCAGGAGGCTCTGCGCGGTGGCGCGGGGGAGGCCGCGCGACAGCAGATAGAACAGCATGTCGGGGTCCAGCCGTCCGGTGGTCGCGCCGTGGGCGCATTTGACCTCATCGGCGTGGATCTCGAGTTGCGGCCGCGTGTCGATCTCCGCGCCGGGCGAGAGCAGCAGGCCGCGGCAGGATTGTTGCGACTGCGCATGGGCGCTGCCGGGATCGACCACGACTCTGCTGTTGAAGACGACGCGGCTCGTGCCGCTGGCAATGGCCCGCGCCCACTGCTCGCTCTCGGTGCTGGGAGCGGCATGGGTGACGACGTTCACGCAGTCCACATGGCGCGTTTCGTGACCCACCAGCATCGAGTAGCTGCGGAGCGAGGCGCCCGGCTGGTTCAACCGGCTCTCGAGCGTCGTGCGGATCAAGCCACCGCCCAGCGCGATGGTGAACTGCCGGCAGCGGCTGTCGCGCTCCTGGTCGATGGTGAGCGTGTCGAAGTGCTCCGCGCCGGGGCCGGTCGAGAAAATCCGGTAATGCTCGACCTCGGCATTGCGTGCCGCCGCGATGTGGGTCGCCGAGTTGCACAGGGGCGGAGCCGCCCCCTGATCGACGTAGTGCTCGATGATGGTGGCGCGGGAGCCGGGCGCCGCGTCGATGATGAGGCGCGGATAGGCGATGTTGTTCGCCCCCTCGGAAGTGAGGAGGTGCACGATCACCAGCGGAGTCTCGGTCGGCGCCGTGACCCTGAGCAACAAGCCGTCCGTGAATAGAGCCGTGTTGATCAGGCCCCAGCGCCCCTGCTCGGCGTCGGACGTCCGTGGAAGGCGCGCCGCCACCGATGCGGGATCTGTTCTAGATAAATCTCGTAAACTACTAATTTCAATACCATTAATAGGTTTGTTCTGGATGCTCCGCAGATCCGGGTGCCCATTCACCAGGACCACGCACGAGACCTCGGCACGGCCGATCCATGGCGGCAGCACGAGCGGCCCGGCATGAGCGGGTGCGGCCGGGGGAGCGTCCACGAAGCCGCGCGCCGCCAGATGACGCAGGCTGGTGTAGCGCCAGGACTCATCGCGGGCGGTGGGCAGCCCGAGCGCGAGCACGCGCTTCATGGCGCTCTCGCGCAGGCTCGTCAGCGGGTCGTCGCGGCGCGCGGGACTGCGCTCGCGCCATTGCGCCTCGAAGGAGCGCATTGCGGCCGACAGCGGGGGAGCGGCGGTCGAATGGGCGGCGGTCATGCGACCTCGCCCTCCAGCACCCAATCGTAGCCGCGGCGTTCCAATTCCAGGGCGAGCGAGCGGTCGCCCGATTTCACGATCCGGCCTCCGGAGAGCACGTGAACGAAGTCGGGCCGGATGTAATCGAGCAGCCGCTGATAATGAGTGACCAGCACCACGGCGCGCCCGGGGTCCCGCAGGCTGTTCACGCCCGTCGAAACCACCTTGAGGGCGTCGATGTCGAGGCCGGAGTCGGTCTCGTCGAGGATCGCGAGCTTCGGTTCCAGAACCAGCATCTGCAGCACTTCGTTGCGCTTCTTTTCGCCTCCCGAGAACCCCTCGTTGACGCCGCGCGACAGGAACGACTCGCTCATTTGCATCAGCTTCATCTTCTGCTTGATGAGCGCCAGGAACTCGTAGGCGTCCACTTCGGGCTGGCCGGCGGCCTTGCGCTTGGCGTTCAGCGCCGCCTTCAGCAGGTACACATTGTTCACACCGGGGATCTCGACCGGGTATTGAAACCCGAGGAAGAGGCCTGCGCGGGCGCGCTCCTCGGCCGGGAGCGCCAGCAGGTCCCGGCCCTCGAAGCTCACGCTGCCGCCCGTCACCTCGTAGTCCTCGCGGCCGGCGAGAATCTGCGCCAGCGTGCTCTTGCCGGAGCCGTTCGGCCCCATGATGGCGTGCACCTCCCCGGCGTTCACCTGGAGATTGACGCCCTTCAGAATGTCCTTGCCCGCCACGCGGGCCCGCAAATCCTTAATATCGAGCAACATCGTAATTAATATCCTAATGACGTTGAGGGTCAGCCGACCGCGCCTTCCAGACTCACGGCGAGCAGGTTCTGCGCCTCCACCGCGAACTCCATCGGCAGTTCCTTGAAAACCACTTTGCAGAACCCGCTGACGATCATGTTGACGGCGTCCTCGGCGGAGATTCCGCGCTGCTTGCAGTAGAAGAGCTGATCCTCGCCGATCTTCGACGTGCTTGCCTCGTGCTCGACGGTTGCGCTCGGATTCTTCACCTCCATGTACGGGAAGGTGTGGGCGGCGCACTTCGGGCCCATCAACAGCGAGTCGCACTGCGTGAAATTCCGCGCGCCCTCGGCGCCCGGCAGGATCTTGACGAGGCCCCGGTAGGTGTTCTGCGCATGCCCCGCGGAGATGCCCTTGGAGACGATCGTGCTCTTGGTGTTGCGCCCCACGTGGATCATCTTGGTGCCGGTGTCGGCCTGCTGATAATTGTTCGCGACCGCCACCGAGTAGAACTCGCCGACGGAGCCCTCGCCCTTCAATATGCAGCTCGGGTATTTCCAGGTGATTGCCGACCCGGTTTCCACCTGCGTCCAGGAGATCTTCGAATTGCGTCCGCGGCATTCGCCGCGCTTGGTGACGAAGTTGTAGATGCCCCCCAGGCCGTTCTCGTCTCCCGGGTACCAGTTTTGCACCGTGGAGTACTTGATCCGCGCCTCGTCCAGCGCCACCAGTTCGACCACCGCGGCGTGCAGCTGGTTCTCGTCGCGCATGGGCGCCGTGCAGCCCTCGAGGTAGCTCACCGAGGCGTTCTCGTCGGCGATGATCAGGGTGCGCTCGAACTGGCCGGTCTTGGCCGCGTTGATGCGAAAATAGGTCGACAGCTCCATCGGGCAGCGCACGCCCTTCGGCACGTACACGAACGAGCCGTCGGAGAAAACGGCGGAATTCAGCGCCGCGAAGAAATTGTCGCCCGGCGGCACGACCGTGCCCAGGTACTGTTCGATCAGCCCGGGATGATCGCGCACGGCGTCCGAGAAGGAGCAGAAAATCACGCCGGCCTTCGCGAGCTTGTCCTTGAACGTGGTCGCCACCGACACGCTGTCGAACACCGCGTCGACCGCCACGCCGGCGAGGCGGGCGCGCTCGTGCAGCGGGATGCCGAGCTTCGCATAGGTCTCGAGCAGCTTCGGGTCGACCTCATCCAGGCTCTTGGGCTGGTTCGCGGGTGCGCGCGGCGCCGAGTAATAAGAAATGTCCTGGTAGTCGATGGGCTTATAGCTCACCCGCGCCCACGAGGGTTCCTGCATGGTCTGCCAGTGGCGGAAGGCCTTCAGCCGCCAGTCGAGCAGGAACTGCGGCTCGTTCTTCTTGCGCGAGATGGCGGCGACGACCCCCTCGTCGAGCCCTGGCGGCAGACTGTCGGACTCGATGTCCGTGACGAACCCGTGCCGGTACTTTTGATTGATGAGGTCTTGGACGTCTTGAGATTTGGTGGACACTTGGGGCTTTCCGAATGGGCTTGAATCAGGAGTGATGGAGACCGGCGCGGGCCTCGGCCGACAGGGGCACCAGGCGAAACTCCGTGGTCTCGAGCCCCGCGAGTTCCCGCAGCGTCACATCGTCGAGCGCGCGCCGTATGGCGGCGTTGACCCGCTGCCATCCGCCGCCCACCCGGCACTGCCGCTCGATGCCGCAGCGGCTGGCGGCGCCGCTGCATTCCGTGATCGCGATGGGTCCCTCGAACACGTCGAGGATCTGGGTCGCCGTGATCTGCTCGGGGCGCCGCGCGAGCCGGTAGCCGCCCTGCGCGCCGCGCGAGGAGATGACGAGTCCCGCGCGCTGCAGGCCCTTCAACACCTTGCTCACGGTGGGCCGGCTCAAGCGGGTGGTGTGCGCGAGTTCCGCGGCCGCGCGGTGCCGCGATGGCTCTTGCGCTAAACTGGCGAGAACCACGGTCGCATAGTCGGTCAATTTTCCCATTCGCAGCATGGTTGAAAAGTTTCACGGCAGCCTGATTTATGTGGGACAATTTTAGTCCTATTTATATCAAAGCGCCACTGGTGCGACGCGCCACCCGCGTGCGGGCGTGCGGGCGTGCGGGTTTTGTTATCATTGCCGGCACGCAGTATCGTCACCTCAAGAAACGAGAGACTGAAGTCATGACTATCGCCGAACTTGCAGCGACCGCCCACGGGATGGTCGCGAACCATCGGGGAATTTTGGCCGCGGATGAAAGCACCGGCACCATCGCCAAGCGCTTCAGTTCCATCAATATCGAGTCGACCGAGGAGAATCGCCGCCAATACCGCGAAATGCTGTTCACGGCGCCCGGCGCGGCCGACTCCATCAGCGGCGTGATCTTGTATGACGAGACGCTGCGCCAGAAGACCAAGGACGGCGTTCCGTTCCCCAAATACCTCGCGGATCACCAGATGATCCCCGGCATCAAGGTGGACACCGGCGCCAAGCCGCTGCCCGGATTTCCCGGCGAGACCATCACCGAGGGGCTCGACGGCCTGCGCGAGCGGCTCGCCGAGTACTACAAGCTGGGCGCGCGGTTCGCGAAATGGCGCGCCGTCATCGACGTCGGTTCCGGCATCCCGACGTCATATGCGATCGATGCGAACGCCGGCGCGTTGGCACGCTATGCCGCCCTATGCCAGGAGGCCTCCATCGTTCCCATCGTCGAGCCGGAGGTGCTGATGGACGGCGGCCATACCCTGGCGCGGTGCGAGGAGGTCACGAACGCAGTTCTCGACCGGGTGTTTTCCAGCCTGTTCGCCGCGCGGGTGCAGCTGGAGGGCATGGTGTTGAAGCCGAACATGGTGATCGCGGGCAAGAAGTGCGCCGAGAAATCTTCTCCGGAACAGGTGGCGGAGGCCACGTTGCGGACCTTGAAGCGGCAGGTTCCGGCGGCAGTGCCGGGCATCGCGTTCCTGTCGGGCGGCCAAAGCCCAACCGAGGCGACGCTCCATCTGTCGCTGATGAATGCGGCCGGGCCGCTGCCGTGGCGCTTGACGTTCAGCTATGGCCGCGCGCTCCAAGAGGATGCGCTGAAGGCCTGGGTCGGCAAGGCGGCGTCGTTCGGCGCCGGTCAGAATGCCTTTTCCACGCGTGCGAAATTGAACGGTCTGGCCGCTGCCGGGACCTACAAGAGCTCGATGGAACGGCCTGCGGCGTAACGGACTCCCCTCGCGGCGCTTCGGGCGCCCGGCGCCATCCGGCAAACCATTGAACCAAGAACCCTCCATCATCGAGATCCGCTCCTTGGAGTATTCCGTGAGCGGCCGCGCGATTTTCGCCGGCCTCGACATGGATTTCCCGCGGGGCAAGATCACCGCCATCATGGGACCGAGCGGGACCGGCAAGACCACGCTGCTGCGGCTCATCACCGGACAGATTCAGGCCGACCGCGGGTCGGTCCGGGTGGCCGGCGAGGACATGCGTTCCTTGAAGCGCGACGATTTATACGCGCTGCGCCGGCGCATGGGCATGCTGTTCCAGAACGGGGCGCTGCTCACCGACCTCTCCGTGTTCGAAAACGTCGCCTTCCCGCTGCGCGAGCACACAGATCTGCCGGAGCGGCTGATCCGGGAGTTGGTCCTGACCAAACTGCAGGCAGTGGGCCTGCGGGGCGCGGCCGGGCTCATGCCCAGCGAACTGTCGGGCGGCATGGGACGGAGGGTCGCGCTGGCGCGCGCCATCGTGATGGATCCTGAAATTCTGATCTACGACGAGCCCTTCGTGGGCCTCGATCCGATTTCCCTGGGGGTGATCCTGCGCCTGATTCGGCGGTTGAACGACACGCTGGGCCTGACGAGCATCGTGGTCTCGCACGACGTGCGGGAGATCTCCACGGTCGCCGACAACGTGTTCCTGCTGTCCGGCGGCCTGGTCGTGGCGCGGGGAACACCCAGCGACCTGCAGGCCAATTCGACGGAAGTCGTGCGGCAATTCATCGGCGGCCTGGCCGATGGGCCGGTTCCGTTTCACTACCCGGCACCCGACTACTTCGGCGAGCTGTTGGCTCGCGGCGAGGGCTCTTGAAGGTCATCCGGGAGCTGTGGAGGAGTCTGATCGATGCCCTGACCGGGCTGGGGGCGGTCACGCGCTTCCTGCTGCGCCTGACCGCGGTATCGCCGGGCGCGCTGCTGCGCTTCGATCTGATCGTCGCGCAGATCTTCAATTCGGGTGCGCTGTCGCTGGTCATCATCATGCTGGCGGGACTGTTCGTCGGCATGGTGCTGGGACTGCAGGGATTCAGCCTGCTGCAGCGATTCGGATCCGAGGAGGCGCTGGGCGAGGCGTCCGCGATCGGATTGGTCAGGGAACTGGGTCCCGTGATCACGGCGCTGCTGTTCGCGGGGCGCGCCGGCACCGCGCTCGCCTCCGAGCTTGGATTGATGCGCGCCACGGATCAGTTGTCGGCCATGGAGATGATGGCGGTGGATCCCATCAAGCGGGTCGTGGTTCCTCGATTCCTGGGGGGCGTGATCGCCATGCCGCTGCTCGCGGCCATCTTCAGCCTGATCGGGATCTACGGAGCACAGCTCATCGGAGTTCAGGTCATGGGCGTCGACTCCGGCAGCTTCTGGTCCCAGATGCGCGACGGCGTCGGCCTGGTCGACATCCGGGAGGGCGTCGTGAAGAGCCTGATCTTCGGAATCGCCTGCAGCCTGATCGCGGTCTATGAAGGGTACTATGCGATTCCGACGGCGGCCGGCGTCGGCCGCGCGACGACCCGGACGGTGGTCACCTCCGCGGTCGTGGTTCTATTCTTGGATTACCTGCTCACGTCAGCCTTTTTGTAAGGGATCATCCTCATGCCGAAGAACAGCACCTTGAATCTCGGAACCGGGGCATTCGTAGCCCTCGGATTCGCCGCCTTGTTCTTCCTGACGACCCAGACCACCAGCCACGGCCTCGCGTTCGGCAGCCCGCCGCATTACGACCTGACGGCGAAGTTCGACAATATCGGCGACCTGCGCGTGGGTTCGCCGGTGTCGATGGCGGGCGTGGAGATCGGCCGGGTCGTGAAGATCGACTTCGACACCCGGGAATACAAGGCCGTGGTGACGATGCGGGTGAACGAGAAATACAACCAGATCCCCACCGACAGCGACGCCAGCATCTACACCCAGGGCCTGCTCGGCGGCAAATTCATCGGCCTCACCGCGGGCGGGGCTGAAACTTATCTCAAGAGCGGCGATCATATCGACTTTACGCAGTCGGCGTTCGTTCTGGAGAACTTGATCGGCCAGGTCCTCGCGAATTTCGCGAAGAGCGGATCCGGTTCGGCGTCATCCAAGCCCGAGGCGCCGGCCGCCACGGCGCCCCCCGCGGAGAAGACCAAATGACAACGATTCGCTCCAACCAGTCCACCGGGGCGGCCCGCCTCATCGCGCGCTGGGCGGTTACGGCGTGCCTCGCCTTCGGCGCGGCCGGACTTGCCGCCGCGGGCGATGCCCCAACGCCGCAGGCGCCGGATGCGCGGTCCCTGGACCCGGAACAGCTGGTGGACAACTCCGCCAAGCGCATGTTGGAGGAACTGGACGCCAATCGCCCGATGTATGCCAAGGATCCCGCGAAGCTCGATTCGTTGGTGGCGAACGTGCTGCTGCCGAACTTCGACAGCGATTATGCGGCGCGCCTGGTGCTCGGCCAATCCTGGCGGGCAGCCACGCCGGACCAGCGCAAGCGATTCGTGGACGCGTTCTATCATTCGTTGCTGCGAAATTACGGCGCGGCGCTGCTCAATTTCACGGCCGATCGGTTCGTGATTTTGCCGTACAAGGGCGAACCCGGCGACACTCAGGCGACCGTCCGCACCGAGGTCAAGAAGGATACGGGCGAGAAGGTCCCGGTGAATTTCAGCCTCCACAAGACGCCCGACGGCTGGAAGGCCTGGGACGTGGTCATCGAGGGGATTTCGTACGTGAAGAGCTTTCGCACGGACTTCGGCGCCGAAATCGAGCAGAAGGGGCTCGACGAGGTGATCAGCCGGCTCGAAGCCGAAAACAAGGCCCGCACCGACAGCGGCAGCGGGAAAGGCCATTGAGGAAATCGGCCAAAGAATCCGCCGAGTTCGAGCGGCTCGACGGCGGCCTGTCACGGATCGTGGGACCGCTGGATTTCTCGACGGTCACGCGGTTGTTACCGCGGGGCGCCGCTGCCATAGCGGAGGGCCATACCGCGGTCATCGATCTCGCGGGGGTGACGCATAGCGACAGCTCCGCACTTGCCCTGCTGATCGAATGGCTGAGTCTCGCGCGGGAGGCGCAGCACCCGTTGCGGTACGAGAACATGCCCGCCCAATTGCACCAGCTCGCGCACTTGAGCGAAGTCGACGATCTGCTGACCGCGCTCTAGCGGGCGCGCCCTTTTTTACTTATTCGCACGGGCCCGGACGCATCGCCGCGTTCCCCCGGAGTTTTGTCTCATCGGGCCAATGATCCCTGCGACTGATGGTAAGGTCTAGCCGCGTGTGCGCCGGCGCGCGCGCCGCGCTCATGGGCCGTCGCCGCGGGGATATATGGCAGACACACCGGATTCCGAATCGAGGAATGTCGCGAGACTGCTGGAACGCTGGTCTGGCGGCGACCGACAGGCATTCGATGAGCTCTTGACGCATCTGTACCGCGACATTCGCGCCATCGCCGTCCGCGAACTGCGCAACGAGCGGCACTCGACCATCCAACCCACCGTGCTGGTGAACGAGACGTATCTGCGCATGGTTCGATGCACGGAGATGCGCTGGCAGGATCGGGCCCACTTTCTCGCCATGGCGGCCCGGGTCACGCGCCAGGTGCTGGTGGACGAGGCGCGCCGGCGGCGTGCGGACAAGCGGTCGGGCGGGACTCCGTTCACGCTGACCGATTCTCACCTGGCGACCACCGACTCGGCGTTCGATGCGATCGAGATGGATGCGCTGCTCACCGAACTGCACTCGTTCGACGATCACGCGGCCGAGGTCGTGTCGCTGCGCGTGTTCGGCGGACTGTCGGCCGAAGAAGCGGCCGAAGTGCTCGGTATTTCGCTGTCCACCGTCCAACGGCGCTGGATTGCGGGAAAAGCCTGGCTGGCGCATGAACTGCGGCCCGGGGCATGAACAGCCGAATCGACCGCGAACGGGCCTACAAGATCTTCAACGAGGCGTTGGCTGTCGATCCGTTGCGCCGTGCCGCTTTCGTCGGCGAGCGCTGCGCCGGGGACCTGCCCTGCGAACCCTCCGCCGACATTTGCCGCCTGTTCACGCCGAGCTATGCCGCGCCGGAGCAGTTTTCCGGCGAACCGGTGACGGTGGCCGCCGATGTATTCGGGCTGGGCGCGCTCGGCCATCGGCTGTTGACGGGTCGCGCGCCGTTCGCGAAGGCCGCGAGCCCTCTCGCCTACATGCTGGCGGTCACCGCGCAGGATGTCGACCTGCCGAGCCACACCGCCGCCGCCGCGGGCATGGATCCGCCGTGGGTGCGGGAACTCGAGGGCGACCTGGACGCCATATTGACCAAGGCGCTGGCGCGCGATCCCGCGCGGCGCTACGCCACCGCCGAGCAGATGCAGGGGGATCTGCACCGCCATCTCGACGGGCTGCCGGTGCACGCCCGCAACCCCACGGTGCGCTACCGCACCGTCAAACTCGCGCACCGCTTGGCGAATGCGCTCAACCTCGGCGCCCCGCGACGGGCCTGCGTACGGCCTACGACGACGATGCGGCGGCGCGCGACATCTACATGAACGCGCGCTTCGAACTGTCGACCCGCTCGGCCGACGGTCTTGCAGCCGCGGAAACGGCCTTCCGCCTGCTGACCGCGCGCTACCCGAAGAGGGCGCCCGCCTGGTCGGGCCTGGCGGACACCTATCTGTTGTTGCGCGAATTCAGCTCCACCCGGGATGAAGAAGCCTATCCGGAGGCCGAGCGGGACGCGCGCATGGTACGCGAACGCCCTCTGCACCCACGGGGATTACGCCAAGTCGCTGGCGCTGATGGCGCGCGCCCGAGCGCTCGATCCAGCCGACCGTGCCATCGTCGCCGACGCATACTGGGCGCGTTTCGTGGCTGGAGACGGCTTCGAATCCGTCGCGGAGCTGGAACGGATGGCGCACATCGACCCGAAGTTCGCCGCCTGGCACCGGTACCTGTGGCGAATCTACCTGGTGCAGGGGCGCGACGCGGACGCGCTGCGCGAGGCTGTCACCACCGCCGAGCTGCGCGGCCTGCCCGATGCCGCCGAGCGCTATCGAGCCGCCGCGGCCCGGCTCGCCGGCGGCGGAAGGCCGGCTATGCTCCTGCAATTGAGCTCGGGCGAGGAATCGGCCTGGACGCGCGGCCAGGGGTCCGCAGTCGCGATCGCGGGCTACCGGGCGCTGGCGCACGATCGGGCGGCGATGCTGCGGTGGCTGTCCGTTGCCGATGCCCGGCACGACCGGGACCTGCTCGGCTTGTTCAGCGAGCCGAATTTCCGCCAGTACCGCGATGACCCGGAGTTCTTGGCCATCGCGGATCGCTGTCGCTGAGGAGCGCGGCTGCGGCCTCAGTGCTTCTCGGGCTGCGGGGGTGTCTTCTGCGCGTCGGCCGGGTCGTCGTCCGGCGGCAAACCGGCATCCGGATCCTCCAGCGGGGACTCGGTGACCTTGCCGTCGGAGATCAGGTAGGCCCGGCGCTGCAAATAGGCGTCGCGCACGAAGGTGTAGGGGTCATAGGCATTCTTCAAGGTCTCGTCCAGCGGGAGGAGCGAGGCCCGCTTGTCGGTCAGGTAGGGAAGTATCAGTCCGTACCTGATCCAGGTGTTCGCGATGTACTCCTGCGGATTGGTGTACACATCGACGACCCGCGCCGGCGCATCGCGCAGGTCCGAGGGTCCGAGAATGGGCAACTCGACGAAGGGGCCCGGATGGACGCCCCATTTGCCCAGGGTCTGGCCGAAATCCTCTTCGTTGCGCTGCAGGCCGGCGGAACTCGCCGGATCGAGAATGCCCCCGATGCCCACCGTGGAATTGAGGACGAAGCGCCCGAGGTCGTTCGCGGCGGCGACGATCTTACCCTGCAGCACGTCGTTGATCATCACGGTGGGGGTGTTGAGATTGGCGAAGAAATTGCTCACGCCGATGCGAACCGGCAGGGGCACCACCTTCACGTAGGCGTGCGCCACCGGCTTCGCCACCGCGCGATCGGCGAAATCGTTGAACCGGTAGACCCCCCGGTTCCAGGACTCCCAGGGATCCTGCACAGAGCGCTTGCCGTTGGGCGGCAACGACACGCAGGCGTTCAACGCCGCCGCGGCCACGACGGTCAGCGCCCAGCGCGCGGGCCAGATCTTCCACATGTCCAATATCCCCCTTCGAATTCGCAATCAACGTCTGCCGCTGCCGCCGCTGTCGTCCGCCACCGTGTTCTTCCGGTCCTTCGGCATCGCGGCCTTGAGCTCATCGAGGCGGGCGCTGAAGCGGGCCCGCTGGATGGCGTCCAAGCCCGGCAGTTCCAGGGCCAGCTGCAACTGAGCCGCGGCCATCTTCAAGTCGCCGTACATGACGTAGTAGAACGACATGTAATAGTACGAATCGCCTTCGTTCCCCGCTTCCTTCGCGGCCTTGGCGATGAGCTTGGTCTGATCGGGCGTCGGCTCGACGAAGTTGAACAGGTCGTCCAGCAGCAATTGCGCCCGCCGGTTGTCCCCGATGCGCATCAGGCACTGGGACAGCCGGATGGTGATCGGCACGTTGCGCGGGAACAGCCCGATGGCCTTGTCGAGAATCTCCTGGGACTCCCTCAACTGCCCGTTCATGAGGTAAGCCTGGCCCAGGGCGCCGTAGAATTGGGTCACCTTTGGATACTCGCGCACCAGCCACTGCAGGTCGGGAATCGCCGCGCCCGGATTGCGCAATTGGAGATCCGTGATGGCCTTGCCGTAGCGTTCCTCCATGTCCAGGTCGCCGCCGTTCTTGAGGAGGTTGGCGTAGTAGTCGCGCGTCACGCGGGGATCGCCGATGAGCGCCCGCAGCCGCTCACGGGTCAGGCGATAGCCGATCGAGTCATCGTGGTGGACACGGCCGATCTGCTCGGCGCGATTGCGCGCCTCGGCCACCCGGTCCGAGTTGATGGGGTGATCGATCAAGAACTGAACCGCGTTGATCCGGTCCGGGGAGGGCTGGTTGCGGCCCATGTAGCCGAAGAAGCTCGCCATACCGAGTGGATCGTAGCCGGAGGCGGCCATGGTGCCGATACCGATCCGGTCGGCCTCGTACTCGTCCTTGCGCGTGTAATTGATCTGGTGCTGGATGGCCGCGCTCTGGCCTGCGAGGATGGCGCCCTCCATGGCGTCGGGCGAGCCTCGGCCCGCGGTCGCCCCCAGCAAAATGGCGGCCAGCATGGCGGCGGTCGCGACCAGCCCGGCATGGCTCTGGTCGATGATCTGGCGCACCAGGTGGCGCTGGGTCACGTGCGCGGTTTCGTGGGCCATGACGCCGGCGAGTTCGTTCTCGTTGCGCGTCGCCAGGATCAAGCCGCTGTTGATGGCGACGAAGCCGCCCGGCATGGCGAAGGCATTGATGACCGGGTCGCGCACCACGAAGTAGTAGAACTGGTGCTGGCCCTCCTCGGCCCGGCTCGACAGGCTGTGGCCGATCTGCTGGATGTAGTCGCTCACCTCCGGGTCTTCCAGCACGGCGCCGCTCTGGCCCATTTGCCGGAACCAGCCGAGTCCGGCCTGGTACTCATCCTCCAGGGACACGGCCGCATTCGCCGGGCTGCCGAGGTCCGGGAGGTCCTCCTGGGGGGTATTCAGGCCGTCGGCCCAGCCGATGCCGGCGCCGGCGCTCATCGCAAATGCGACGAGGAAGGCCGACAGGGAGTGCCGCAGCGTGTTCATTCGAGCTCCATAGAAGCCCTTGGAGTGCGATTGGACAGGCAAAGTTCGCTCAAACGCGCCCGCCGACCGCCCTGGCCGCCGGTTCACAGGGCCTCGGAGGCATAATCCGCCAAGCGGGACCGCTCCCCGCGCACCAGTGTGATATGGCCGGCGTAAGCCCAGCCATGGAAGCGGTTGACCACGTAGGTCAGGCCGGTGGTGGTCTCGGTGAGGTAGGGCGTATCGATCTGGGCGATGTTCCCGAGGCAGATCATCTTCGTCCCGGGGCCGGCCCGCGTCACCAGCGCTTTCATCTGCTTCGGCGTCAGGTTCTGAGCTTCGTCGATGATGATGAAGCGGTTCAAGAAGGTCCGGCCGCGCATGAAATTCAGCGATCTTATCTTGATCCGATGGCGAAGCAGGTCGTTGGTCGCGCCGCGGCCCCAGGTGCCGCCCCCCTGGCTTTGAGTGAGCACCTCCAGGTTGTCCATCAAAGCGCCCATCCACGGTTCCATCTTCTCCTCTTCCGTTCCCGGCAGAAAACCGATGTCCTCTCCCAGGGGTATCGTCACCCGGGTCATGATGATTTCGCTGAATCGATTGTGATCCAGCGTCTGCGCGAGACCGGCGGCGAGCGTCAGGAGCGTCTTGCCGGTGCCGGCCGGCCCCAGCACCGTCACGAAGTCGATTTCCGGGTCCATGAGCAGGTTCAGGGCGAGGTTCTGCTCGCGGTTGCGGGCGGTCACGCCCCAGACGTTGTTGCGTTCGGTCCGATAGTCCAGGGTCAGTTCCAGAACGGCCGACTCGCCCTCGATCTTGCGCACGACGGCTTCGACGCCGTTCTCGCCGGGGTCGTAGACGAACTGATTCGGCCGCCATTCGCGCACCAGGGGCCCGCGAACCCGGTAGAAGGTCCGGCTCTGTTGCTGCCAGGACTCCATGTCCTTGCCGTGCTTTTCCCAGAAATTCGACGGCAGCCGTTGCACGCCGCTGACGAGGAGGTCGGCATCCTCGATGGTCTTGTCGCTGGAATAATCCTCGGCCTTCACGCCGACGATCGCCGCCTTGATGCGCAGATTGATGTCCTTGGACACGAGCGTGACCCGGGCGGTCGGGTAGCTCTGCTGCAGCGCCAAAGTGTTCGCCAGGATGGCGTTGTCCGCCCCATGGCCCGGCAGGCTGTCGGGCAGCACCGATTCGAGAAGCTGGGTCTGGAAGTACAGGCGCCCGGCGGGCGGCCGCTTGCCGTGATTGATGGGCGCCGAGGTCGGCAGGAGGAGGCCGCGATCGATGTCCTTCTTGGTCGCATCGCGCATCAGCTCGTCGAGAAACCGGCTCACTTGCCGCACGTTGCGCGCCGATTCGGACAGGCCCTTCTTGCCCGCATCGAGCTCCTCGAGAACCGTCATCGGAATGTAGACGTCGTGTTCTTCGAAGCGGAAAATCGCGGTCGGGTCGTGCATCAGGACGTTCGTGTCGAGCACGAAGATGCGCCGCTCCTGCCGCCCCTGACGTCCCCGAATCACCGCGGCTCCGGCAGTCCGCTCCGGGTCCGTCACAGCGCCTTTACCGCTGCCAAGACGGCCTCCGCATGTCCGGCGACCTTGACCTTGCGCCACTCCTGGCGGAGCACGCCCTTGGCGTCGATCAGGAAGGTGCTGCGCTCGATCCCCATGAATTTCTTGCCGTACATGCTCTTTTCCCGGATGACGTCGTACAGCGTGCACACGCGGCGGTCGGGATCGCTCAACAGTTCGAACGGAAACGACATCTTTTTCTTGAATTTCACATGTGATTCGACGCTGTCGGCCGACATGCCGACGATCAGCGCCTTCGCCCTGGTGAACTGCGCGTGGCGGGCGGTGAAGTCCTCACCCTCCTGGGTGCAGCCGGGCGTGCTGTCGCGCGGGTAGAAGTAGATCACGAGGCTCTTTCCGGCCGCGTCCGCCAGCGACCACGACCCGGAGGTGCCGTCCAGGGTGAATGACGGCGCTTTTTTCCCGATTTCCAGCTTGCTCATTGCGGCTCAACTCTTGACCGGTTCGAAAATGGCGTCGAGATTCAGGTGATCGCAGAAATCCATGAACTCCTCGCGCAGCACGCCGATGTGCAGGCGGCTCGGCACGTTGACGATCATCTGCACCGAAAACATGGGCGCGCCCGTGTGTGCGGCGGCATAGGCGCGCGTCGACACCTCGGCGATGTCGACCCCGCGCTGCGAGAAAAAGCCGGACAGCCCCGCGACGATGCCGGTCTGATCGAGGCATACGACGTCGATCGAGTAGGGCAGCATGTCGTTGCGTGCCGCGCGCTCCTCGGTTCGCCGCAGCTGGATGTTCATGCCGGTGGCGTCGGCCAGCTTCTTGAATTCACCCTCGAGCTTTGCAAGAGTGTGCCAGTTGCCGTTGACGAGCAGCAGCATGGCGAACTCGTTGCCCAATGAGGTCATGCGGCTGTCGCTGATGCTGCCGCCGCAATCGGCGACCACCTTGGAAAGCTCATGGACCAGCCCAGCGCGGTCGCCGCCCACCGCGGAAATCACGATATGTTGTTTCATTGGCGCAAATTCTACCGGATGGGCGCTTGCCAGGGTGCATGTCGGCCACTTAAGGTAGCGATATTTCCCCTGGAGCCCCCCGCATGTTTTCCGGAAGCCTGGTTGCAATTGTCACGCCGATGACCGCGGATGGGGCGCTGGACTGGCCTGCTTGGGACCGCTTGCTCGAATTTCACTTGGCCGAGGGCTCGGACGGCATCGTGGTCGCCGGCACGACCGGAGAATCGCCGGTGTTGTCGCTGGAGGAAATCGAGGAGTTGACCCGCCGGGCCGTGGCCGTCGCGAAGGGGCGGATGAAGGTGATCGTCGGCGCGGGCACGCATTGCACCGCCACCACCGTAGCACGGTCGCGCGCGCTGTCGCGGCTGGGCGTCGACGGCGTCATGTTCGTGACGCCGTATTACAATAAGCCTCCGCAGGAGGGTCTGTACCGTCATTTCATGGCGGGCGCCGACGCATCGGTGGTCCCGGTGGTCCTGTACA